>Ga0116227_10002063_pt1 | contig 45808 bp, 38 predicted proteins | sample S1TSphgellanicum_FD_89693 | JGI IMG/M metagenome (GOLD analysis project Ga0116227, IMG submission 89693) | Host-associated microbial communities from peat moss isolated from Minnesota, USA - S1T2_Fb - Sphagnum magellanicum MG | ecosystem: Host-associated > Plants > Peat moss > Unclassified...
GAGCATGTTTTCGGAAATTTCCAAAACTTCCGGGAACCAAGGTTCAAAATGTCAGAACCGGGGTTTTGGGTTTTCTCACGTTGGGTAAGGGAGTAAATACCCGGACTGATAACTTGAAGGTACACACGCCTGGTTTTGATACCCGCACAATGTCGGTCAAGACCATTATGCGTTCGAAGTGGCTGGAGTGGCATAGCCACGCGTGTCCGAAGGTCACGGGTACCATTAGTATATATGAGGAGTTGAAGCCTTGGTCCTTACTTTCTAGTCTTCACGACTTTACACATGAACTCATTGACCACCATACAAATAATGTTTTTGTTAATAACTTGGGTGCCAAACAATAACCAAGAAATGCTTAAATTTTCCATTAATGGCCTCAAGATTTTTTTGTCGCAACTCTTAGTCTAAAGTGGGCGTAAATCGAAGGGTGATGGCTCACACATCCAAACACATAGGTAGATATGTTTATTAATTAGTGTTGGGTGGGTACCTAGTTTGGAGGGTAACTACAAGAGTTTGGTTCTGGTTTCAGTCAATAATAAACATTGAATTAAAATTGGGTCTGATTTTTGGAACTGGGTTCTTGATTTTTTCAAAACAAAATTGAAATCAGGATTTTCGAAAAAAAAAAAAAAGGGCACCAAAACCGGGGGCCAACTAGAAGTTAACCATTGGTTTGGGTTTGGGTAATCTAAAACCAGATCAGAAATGGGTTTGATTTATTGTTGATTTGGTATAAAGGGTTTTGATGGTATGCATTGGCGTTATGCCTGTAAATGGTTTAGGATTTAAACTTCGTAATTTCATAATGAAATTTATTTACATTTTTTGTGAGTGTTTAATTTTCATTTATATTCATGTAAAAGAAAATGTAGAACACAAAACATGTAAAACAATGTAAGTGTAAAAAAATATATTTATATGATTTTACAAGGCCATGTAAACCAATGTAATGTAAAATGAAGACACATATATGGTTTTATATGGCTATGTAAAAAATGTTATTTCTACTTGTGGAGGTGGGTGGAAAATTCATGATTTTTTGGTGATAGTCCAACCAAATGGCCCATTGCGAAATAATAATAATCATCACAACATTTGTGCTTTGGGATGCACCATGATTAAGTAAATAAATTAATATGAACCAGAGTAAGTGCCAAAAATGATAATGAACAAAGTTAGAAATAAAAGTTCTATTCAAAGCAATGAGATGGGGCAAAATGTGCATTCAAGATATTTTTGGAATAGCACCACCATAATCCCATATTGGTAGAAAATACTAATGTTTGGGGGTATCAAAGCATTGTGATTTTTTGTGAAAGGCTAATCAAAATGGCCCATTCCAAAAAAATTAATTAAACTTTGAGATGCACTTGCAACTAATTAATATGGATTTGCAAGAAGGCATGGTCATTAAGGGTATATAATATATACACTTACACATCTCAAAACATTTACACAAGGCTATGTAAATGTATTTGACAAATGTTTATATTGGCCTCATGTAAATGTAAATGCAAAAAAAATTATACATAGCAACAATATGTGTGTAAATGTAAAAATTTTGAATGTGTAAGTGTAAATGATTTACACTCACACATGATTTACACACCATATACACAACACAAAATTCTATGCATCATGGTATGTAAAATTAAAACTGACTAATATCATTTTATGAAAAACCAAAAAGATACTAAGTTCATTGTTTGTTTGCACCAATGGTACCATTGCCCTTACCCATATATATCCAAAACTTTCCTATTTTGACATACTTTTATCCATATATCACATGTGAATTCTTTTTTGTGCTTCTAGGAATGTATATTTTAAGTTTGTAACTTGATTTTCAAAATTAAGGCTTTGTGTTCATAAATTAAATGATTAGTCCCTCCCTTTTTCTTTTTAACACTTTTTGTCTTGTGTTAAATGACTATTATTTTAATGTTTTTATAAATGAGTTGTCGTTTAATATGAATTTTTTTATAAGATGTCCATCACTTGGCTCCATTATAAAATTGAAAAATAAATGATTTCCTTGGACCCATGTTGATAACCAACCATTTTTTTAATAACCAACCAACATTGTTTCAAGTGTTAATGAGAATGTTCGATATTTTAATGCAACCTCATACCAACTTGTTAATGGGTTAAAATCTCTAGACTAAATAGTTCCATAGACCTCTTAATGATTACTAATTACTGATTGTAAACTTATCGTCCATTACCCAAGGGGTGAAACTAGTGGGATTAGGTAACTCAGGTTAACGAATGGTTGAAGGTAATTCACCCAATCATCTAAAAGATTTATAAGAAAGGATTAGAATAAGGACCTTATTTTCTAAAGGTCAATGTGAGCTTTATGTGTGGTACGCAGAGAAGGGGGATAGAGGAAAAAGAAGGACATTCATTAGAAACTTTTGGGGATGGAGAAGACTTACTTGGAATGTGAAGGAGAGTAATGGAGAAAAAAAATGTACTTTGTGTGTGATTTTAATAAAAAATGGTTGAAGGATTCAAGTTTCATATATTGCTTTGATGTTTTATTAAGTGTGGAAGGTAGAGTTGTTTTAGTGATAAAAGTAGGATGTTTCCTTTAACTAATATTTCTACATTTCTTTTAGGATAGAAAATAAGAAGGTTGATTTCTAAGTAGTCCCTAGAGTCCTAAGTTACTAGCTGCCACAGGAAGGTAGCGTCCAATCTATGGTGGTGGAAATCAAAGGGTATGATAGTGGATTACAAATGAAAGGGCCATAAAGGAGGGATGTTGAAGGTTGTAGGTGGCAATCAGAACCATTAGAAAACTTGCACGCATGGAGAAAGGAGGGACAATAACGTTAGAAAGGTCTACAGACCCTTAGGTAATATCCAAGGGACATTGAAAGTATTATAGACCCCTTGAAAGCAATTATTCTCAAATTCTTCTTTTTCATCTTGCCCTTTTTCCATTTTACCCTCTATTCCCTAGATTAGAAAACTGATATAAAAGTAGGTTTAATTTTAAACAATAGACCCTTACCTTCCCCATTTCCATTTATATAACCTTTTACTTACTACTTGAATAGGCGTAATAAAATAAGAGAAGGAAGGTAGTTCTTTATGTGAAATAATAAGGTGTCAACCTTGTCCCTTGGTCCTACCCCTTGGAAGAGGGGTAATGATTGGAGGCTGCAATTTCACCCATTAACACAATTGATATGAAGTTATTGTTTATTCGCATTCATAGGGGGACCACCTCCCCCCCAACCCCCCCAAACATGTAGGTTTTTATATAAACCTACCTAATATGTCAATTTCAAGAAGAATACACATGTTCATACCCAGTATCTAAAACTTTAATGTTAATACCCAACTAGTATGTTGAAATGGACATATTTCACAACATTAATTTAATTCTTAAAAGTAGGATTAAAAACAAAACCAATTTTTTTAAAAACCAAACCTAAAACTAGATCTCAAATTCCATTTTTTTTTAGAAACCAATCTAATAAATTTTATAAAACTAGAATTTTAGTTCTTCATAAAAATCAAGAACCACCCTTCATTTGTATTAAACCCCAAACATTTCAAGTCAAATTTAATTTTATTAGAATTTTGAATCAATGTGTGTTTGATTGTTAACACATGGGACTAGGGAAGTACTTTTTGGGATGTGTTAAATTTCGAGAACACCAATATTTTGAAATTATTTTAAACATTCAATTTTTGGAATGCTTATTATCCTTGTTTGTTAGTTTAATGCCAAAATTCAATTAAGTGTAGGGTAACACTTGAAAAGTAGGGCATTCCCAAATTAATTTCCCATTTGAAGTGGATCCAAAGGATGTTTACTTTTGAAATGTCCCACTCCAAGGGTGTTTCCAAGTGTAAAAATGATTTCTTTTTAATGAAGATGAAAAGAAAAATGAAAGTCTTGCATTTCAAAAAACAAAACACCCATTTTTTGTTTAAATAAGATTATGTTTTATAATGCAACCTCCAAATACACAAAAAGTTGTTTAACAAGTTTTTATGCATTTGAAAGGTTGGATTTAATGTTAATTAGGTTTCATGTTTAAGGTTTGGTTGTTTTACCAATGTTTTTTTAAAGTTCAACAAATATTAATCAAGAATTAATAACTAAAAGAACATGACTTTTGTTACAAGAAAGAACTGTGCTATGCTTGAAAACTACCCTACTTGAACTTTGGTTAAGGTGAACTTTGACTTTCAATTCTTTCTTTTAAGGTAATTGCAAATTGATGTTAACGTCTTGTTCAAAAAAACAACAAACCCTTTGTTGATTCACACTGTTTTTTTGGCCTTGTTACCTTTCTTTGTTATCTTTTAAATTAATATTTGTTACGTTAATTAATTACATGTTAATTTAATTTTGCAAGTTTTTTGTTGCTTTGTATTTGCATTGTTAATTTACTGAAAGTCCTTGCACTTTGCTTGTGTTCACTATTGTTTTATCTCATTCATTCACATTTTGCTAATGATCAATACTATTTCCTCTTGTCCACTTGCATTTTGATAAGGTTCCTTCATCATTGTTTCTTCTCACCTTGTTTACACTTTACTAATAGTTGTTGTTGCTTCCTCTTGCCCACTTGTGCTTTGTTGGTGTTCACTTTTGTCTATGCTCGTCCACTTTGCTAATGAACACTATTGTCTCCTCTCACATATTGTTATCAGTATTTCCCACATCTTTTACTATGTAAAATTGTTGATGTTGTTGCATACATCATGTGAGTGGTGTGTTGTAATTCAACTTCATCCACTTTCCAATTTGGTAAATATAAAAAAAAATTACAACTCTTTTCATTTTGATTCCAATGCTTATTTCATGTTGAATGTTGAAAAACTTGATTTTGATATTGTTTGACTTAAATGAAGCCCAAAATTCAAGGTTTTCTAATTATGAATTTATGAAAATTTGTGCATTGTTTGTGTAAACTTCATTGTTCAAATATTGCATTCTTGAACCATTCTAATCTTGCATGCAAATCCTACATTTTTATTTTGCTCATGTCTATACTTTTGTTACTTACATTTGCATAATAATGAATTTTTCATTGACTTGTGTTAATGCATTGACATTATGAGATTTGAAGAAGAAAATGAAGTATATTTCCATTAATTATGCCAAAGTTAAAAGTTAACTTTGTTTGCATAAGTAGTTTGACTTCAGACAAGTTTGAAAATTGTGAAAAAATTCAAAAATATTGATATTTCCAAAGTTTTAACACTACCTTGCAACTTATGATATAATATGTAAAATGTATAAATTAAATGTAATCAAACATATAAAATTTCAAACAGTAACTTGTTCATGTGTGTTAAATCATATAAAACAAACTTACAACTATTTGGCCGGTGATCTAAAACACAATTAAAGGAACCACCTACAAGGGTGGACAATGATTAAAAATATATTCATATTGATTCAAAAAATCACAAGGGAATCACAATAATTTGAAGTTTCAATATTTTTTGGAAATAGAATCCATTACTTGCAAAGTTTTAATAGTCAAAATTTGACACAAATTAAGAGTCTTTTTGAACATTTAAAATATTCAACCTTTAAAATGAACATTTTTTTTTTTCAAATATCATTTTTCCTTATGAAATATGCACCATTTTTTTTTAAAAATGGAAAGGATTTTAACATTAATTATTGAAGGAAAAATAGGAATTAAAATTGATGTAATTCATTTTTACAACACATTTGAACACATTTGGTTCAAACTTACCTTTTGCCCTAAAAGATTATGAATTTTGACGATGTGGCTTTAACAAAAATTATTTGTTTTTATGCATAATAATGTGATATAATATATCAAAAAGTATTCATATTGAACACATAATGGTACATTAGGTATGAAAATTTGAAAAAATGAAGATTATAAACCAACATCTGAATGCCAAATGTCACATGCATTCCATGAAAAAATACTTTTATCTTGGAGACCCAAGTTCCTTTGACTATGTTTGCATGTATTTGGGCTTATTGAGATTTAGTAAACATATAGGTCTTGTATGACATATTATGAATTTTAAAAAAATTATATGAAGAGATGTAATTGAACTAACATAAACTTAAATTTGTTTTTGTCAAACATGGCTTGTTGATCATTTTTTTTAATGAATTGGTCAAATAAACAAGGACAAAATAAATAGTAATGAATGAGAATTGGACCAAGTTTATATAATGGAAATTAACTTTCAATGCAAGAGCCAATTGGTGAAGAACTATCAAAAATATTATCCAACTTTAAATCATATAATAGGATGGTGTCATAGAGTGATGAGGATCCATTGCAAATACATTTAAAAAATTACATAAACAAGGAAGATTTTGTAAACCTCCCAATAAAAATTGTTAATTTGGTATTTATTTTATGTGAATGATAATGTTGCAATGGATGTGAAAATTGCACAAATCATGCATTGCATTGTTGTCACAATAGTAGAATAAGTTAATATGTTTTGGTCCAACAAAAAAAATGTAAATTGATTTTTTAAAAAGTAATGATATAATAACATTATAAAACATGTGGATGCAAAACATGTGTCAATTGCACATAAATTTGCAAAAGGCATCAATGATAAAATGAAAAGACCACTGGAAAGACAACTGGCAAATAATTTGATTTAATTGATTTTTCAAGTGCAATTTCCATTTTTTTAATGCCATAGATCCTTGCAAAAAGGATAATGTGCGGCATTATTAATTTTTATAGGATTTTGACTTTTAATTACTAATAACCATTTGCTTATTCAATTTGTTGTAAATATTTGATTGCAATATTAGACAATGTGCTTGTGCCCTTGTATTGTATTCCTTTCACAAAACATTTTTGTTAAAAAATGTTACAAAACCTAGTTGAGAAAAACTAATATGTATATGTTTTGTCAATTGTAGCAAAATGTGTTATAACATGTATTTGCCCTTGTTGTACATTTCATAGGTTTTGATTAGTAACTAAAACATGATACATTATTGGATTATTTGAAGTAATAGAAACATCAAGGGGTTTATTGATGATTGGGATATCACTTTTAGGACAAAAAGGTCACAAGAATTATTTTTCATTATATACCAAAAATAAAATTTACATAGAACAAATTTAAATGAGAAAAATTGAATAGTCCAAATTATGGTAATTCATATAATAGTGGTGATTTTTTCACACGCATACAAATTTGTGCATTAATACTTTGGTTCAAAATCAAAATTGCAAAAACAATTATTAAGATTTCATAAAACAACTTGATTTTTTTTGCATGATGATTTTTTACACATGTGACTTGCGCTTGGGACTACAAATTTTAAACTTTGTGAATATAAACAATCAACCAAATGTCGAAAGAATAATCATTTCCCTCCAACCTTTCGAAATGAATCCTTCAAAATCCTTGCATGGTTTATAATCTAATCAAATGCATTCAATAAACATTATTAAACATGAATGTTAACATTGTTTATCCATACATTTTTTTAAAAATCAATTGCATTACCTTAATGCATTTCTTTTGATTCCTTTTTAAAAAAACTTATAGTTAGGATATAGTTATTTAAAAAGAATCAAATGGACATTTATATTGTATCCAATCTATTTGGGCTTTGTGTTGTTATGGGATACCAATGATGATCAACTTCTTTTTCTTTTTTTCTTATGTTTTCATATGGTTTCCAATAGTTTATTATTATTTATGTCAATGTCAAACTTAATTTGCATTAATATATATATCATGGACATGAATGGGCACATGTTAATTAACCTTTTCATATCCATGTTGGTGGGTAGGGAAAAGGATCGAGGTCGTTATAAGGTTGTCTAGGTAGTTATTAGGAAATGAGTGAGGTAGTTATTAAGAAAGTTAGTAGGAAAACATGTAATTATTAGGAAAGAAATGAGGTAGTTGTCTTTGGAATTGACTTTGGACAACCATACAATAGGAATTTGGAATTGTTTAGGGATGACCACATGATAGGTTCCAAAAAATCACCCATAAACTAGTTATTTGAAGTTTCTCATCATTGAAAGTTTTAGATATCTTTTATTAATTTAACATAACATCATTTTAATTATAAACATACAATAATTCACTATATTTAGAAAGTGATAGATGTTACACAAACCCAAATTCAAGTATTTTATAATCCTTTTTCTATTAGACAATCCTTTTGGGTACACCAACCATGAATGGACCCTAGGCCAAACGTTGGCAAAAGATTCTACAAATTTTTTGAAACAATGTGCGTTAAGAAAAATAATAATTTTATGTGTAAAAAATGAAAATGAAAATTTCAATATCATTAAAACAATTCAAAAATCCATTGCTAGGTGCAAAAACTTGGGTTTAAAATAAAACTTTCACAAAACTTGTTTTGGCATGCTTTTTCTAATGGGTGCTAGTAGGCAACTATAAAAGAAAAAAAATTCTAAAGCTTTTAAAATATGTTTTTATCATGTCTACCCATGTGAATTTATAGAAATGTATAGCTTAGACTAAAGAGTTTGGGAAAGGTCAATCAATAAGAGCGGATTGAAGATTATATTGACTTTAGTCTACACTGAAGAAAATTAAGTTAATTCCTATGAAAACAAGGTATTTCTTTGACTTGACCTTCAATTTTCAATATTGTTGAACACCTTTGTCGCTTTCAATATGAATGCCAAATGTTTTAAACATTCAAGTTTCTTTGTCATTATTTGGGTGTAGGTTTGTGAATATAATAATCATGTGTAAAAGGCTTTATAGTTTTAGGAAGTAATTGTTCTTTGCTATTGTAGGCAAATTGATGTCAAACTTACTAGTTGTGTGCTTCATCCTTTTACATGGCATGTTTCTCAAGTCATTATGGATTGTTTCTCTTTAGTTTTGATACCTTGTGTCCTGAACCAATCATGTGAACATTGATATTTAATCTTTCCAATTTTGACAACATATTTTGAATCAATCATGTGGACATTGGTTTTTATCTAATGTATTACATGCAATCATAACAATGATTGTGAAGCTTAGAAAAGGAGTCAACAATCATCTCTTATGGACAATTTAGTGGAAGATGATTCTAGAATTGATGTTGGGAATTCTTCCTTCAGACATGAAGAAAGAAATATGTTTTGGCATTAGATCTTTTTTCTCATTCTTAAGGATGTATGATGAGAGGATCTTGCTCATAATGTGTTTTCATTGGTGTAAGGTCCCAAACACAAAAGTCTCCATCTAATGTCTCCATTCCTTGCTCATGAACAAAATGTGAAAATTGTTGAGTATGGTAAGAAATTCTTATTTCCTTTGCTCCTAAAGTGCCATTAGTTTTTGTGTCAATGATTAGAGGCTGCAAATGATTTTGCAAACAAAAGAATTGATGAAGATTGTATACTAGATGTTTTTGAAGTGACTACAAGTACCAATGAACCTATGAGAGAACTTGTCAAGATCTGCCCTCATCAAGGATTGTGGCAATCAATTTGCAACTAGCCCGTTTCACAGTTGAGTAAGTGCAACTTGAGAATCAGGCCCAAACAACATGATTTCACCTGAACAAGTCAATCCATGGCATGAGGTCCTTGCTGCAAGCTTGATGAGCATCTGGCCCAAACATGCACAGAAGAAAGAAACAGCAACAGCATGAATCCGTAAGCACCATGGGGAATAAAAACATTTTGATGGCAAGAAAATGACTGAACAAAAAGAGCAATGAAATCAAATTCATGTTTTTCATTGCTCTACATGCATGTTACATAGTGTGCCAGAATACTTCCTAATAAGAGATCAGCAGGAAGAGAAACAGGCACTGAAGATCTGCCAACACAGCTATAAAGAGAGAGAGCATCTCAGGGGCAACATTCTTCTTGATGAGAGACAGGAAAAAAAAAATCCTGTCTAGCAACAGGAAAAAAAATTGCTGCCACAAAAATTGCGTTTTAAATTAGTCAAAGAAAGCAGCAGAATCCATTACTTTGAGCTCACAATTTGCATTAATTATTGAAATTGTGTGCATCACAAAGCAAAACTGAAACATGCATCTTTGGTGCAAATAGAGTGCACAAAGAACAGTGCAACAGTAGTGACAGATGAGTATAAAGTAGTGGAGTGTACATAAGAATGGAAAACATGAGCATGTGCTGGTTTGTGGCAGTCATTAACTCTTATTGATCTTGGTTTGAGTTTCCTTGATGAGAGTGCAGGCAAGAAAGATTGTCAATAGTATTGGGGTACTTACTTACTCAAGAAAAACTGAGCTGTGATCACAGACTGTATACCCATAATGCAACAAACCAAGATCTGTCAACAGGGTGCTGACTTGAGCTCTCTTTTTGTCTTCACATAATGGTTCAAGTGTGTTTCTTCTTTGAAGGAATTTTTTTCTTGCATACTTCCTATCTGGAACAATGCATCTTGCAACTGCACCATTGTCAGGCCGCAAAGAATCAACAAACAAAGAAGCCAAGAGCCATTCCAAGACTATATATGAAATCACAGTTGAATTCAGACTACAGTGACAACAATAGAAAGTCCAGATACAGTTTCCTGAGGGACTTACTGATTGCCAAGTTTTGCTTCACCCATATTTGGTCAAGTACATTGTCGTATGTACTCATTGATTGTACATCCCAATCTTTAATAGTAACAACACCCACACACACCCACCCATAGATATATACATAACAGAAAAATTATACCACAATCATTTGAAGATAACATGACAGTGGGTGCAGTCATAACCTACTGAGAGTTGCTCACAAGGTGTCAGATCATATACAGAAATACACTGTCATCTGTGACAATGCCTTTTGCCAGTAAAACTACAACTCGTGATATGTACCACAGGAATTACTCAATGGTCTACCAGGCCCATGGTTGAGACTGACAGGAATCTACACTTCTGGGTTTGCAGGGTCATGGTTGAGACCAACAGGATTCCACACTTTCAGGCTTGTAGGGTCAGGAATAATCCCACTGAATCTTTCTCATGTTGATATTCTCTGAGAAAACCATAATAACCTCACTGATCTTTTCCGTCGTTTCTTTCTTTATGAGTGCACAATACAAGGTTTGATTTGTGAAAGGAGAAAAGCCTGCCTGTGAGGCGGATCATATCACCAGGCTGGAAAGCTTCATGGTCATTTTGAAGCTTTGCACTTGCATGTGGAACCAGCACACTGCACATCAAAGCCTCCCCAACTTGAGCTGGTGCCTCTTTTTCCAGAACTATAAATGTCACACTGAAATTGGTCGAGAGAGAATAATGCAGATCCTGGTCAACCAGCTAGATTTTGATCAGAACAAGACCAAATTGACAAGCTCATAAGTGAAATGCAAAAAAACACACAAGTCCAAAACCTGAAAACATCTTAGTATCTGCATCCTAAACTTCAAAACCTGAGCTTCAATTCAGCACAAGCACATGGATACACGATGAAATTTGACAAAGGCTCATGACTGAAATGGAAGAACATGCTAATCCCTAAACCTGCAAACATCAATCTGCATCCTCAAACTTCAAAATCTGAGCTCCAATTCAGCACAAGCACACGGATACAAGATGAAATTTGACAAAAGCTCATGACTGCAATGGAAGAAACATGCCAAACCCTAAATCTGCAAACATAGATACAAGATGAAATTTGACCGAAGCTCATGATTGAAACAAAGGGGGAGAACAACGCTGAACCCTAAACCAGCAAACATCAGAGCTCAAATTCCAGCACAGACATATGGGGTTTGAAGGCACAAATCCCGATACATACATACCTATGCGCTACAGTTGTGTTGTCCAACCAGGACTTTCCCCTCAGACTTCTTCTTCTTCCTGAGAAGTGTCTGAGTCCTGAGAAGACGGAGAACCAGGACTCCGAGAACCAGTTGAAGAAGATCCTTACCCGGGATTCCGAGTTCCCTGAACCCTAATCGCTTGGGCTCCTCACGCGAAGAATCTCCAGGGAAACCGAAAACCCACTTGTCCCAACAAGAATAAGAAGAAGCTGAGAACGATGAGCTACAAAGGAGCAGTTGCGAGTGCGCCCAGGGAATTGGTCTCATTTCGAATGTCAGTTTTTTTCCCCATCCCACAACTCTATTTCCTCAAAGCCAATCTTGTTGGTCTTTCTGGAGAGAGAGAGAGAGAGAGAGAGATCTCTGCTGCATCTGTTATATCATTCTTTCCAGGATCCTTTCTTCTACTTTCTCTCTGAGGTGATTAGGGTTGTTGGGCGATGGGGATTTTTGCAGGCCTACAGAATTGAATTTGATACCCATTCGGTTGGATCTTGAGTTTGATGGCAGGAAATTGAAGGATGCATTCACATGGAATGCTGATGGTGCAAACCTAATCTCCTCCATTTTCCTTTTACATCATCTTCCATTTTCTTTGAGTTGCTGAAGTTGCTTCCATGCTGAAGAAATAGCATTCTTCCATTTTCTTGGAGTTGCTGAATGTCCTTCCATGTTGCAGCATTCATTGAAGTGCTTTTGTTTGGTATTGAAAGACCATGGCTATCATTACCCAATTTCATTAATTGAACGCTGCTGCTGCTTCTGGGCAATCTCAGATCCTGACAATGAGATCATTCCATTCTCTAAATGGATGGTGAAAGATTTGAATTTACCAGCCGTATTCCAGCCGTACATTGCACAGGCGATACAGGTGAATTAGTTTCTCTCCCCCCCTCAATCATTTTCTGTTTCTTGTCAATAATATATGTTTGAGCCATCGTCTAGCATCTTCAAGGTATCTTCTTCATGCTGCTATATTCTTGCTTGCAACGTTGTGCCTTTCTTTTCTGTTTCCATTTGTTGCCCTAATTCAATCATCTTAGGGTGAGGAATTATGGGTTGCAATCTGTACTCTGGTCCACAATTGACGCCTCTTTTGACTCAAGAAATATTGTGTGTGGTTCCATTCCTGTTGCAGACCCAATTGACAGAATTTCGGTCATTTGAAGGCCAAGAAATGAGCACTGAGGAGAGAGTCCAGACGATCAGAGTATGTTTAGTATATAACTGAGACAAGGCTTTCAGATATCATGCAACATTCTTTTGTTGTTTATTGCATGACAGCCTGGTGCGTCGTCGAATGTGGTGGAAGATACTGGAAATGTTGGTTTGAGCATACTTTCCTGTTGTCTGACTTGGTTGGATTTTCACAGTTGGACCTCCGAGTAAATAACACCTTGATACACGACCAGTTCTTATGGGTATATCTCGAAGCTGTTATCTTTTGGGTTCAATGCCAATTCAAATCCTTAGTTTTGTTTTTTCTTGGACCAGAATATACTTGGTTTTTTGTTGTTCAGGTACTAGAGGAGGATTGGTTTTGGTCAGATTAGGAGAAATCAATTCTAGTCACAGATAGTCTTTGGATTGCAATCTTTACTTTTTCTATGTGCTGCATTGCAGGATGTCAATAATCTCAAGAGTGATCCTGAAGGGTTTGCAAGAGGACTTTGTAAAGACTTGGACATCAAAGATCCTGAAGTTGCAGTGAGTGGGTCACTTTTGTAAAATTCTTTTTGGTCCTTCAAGATTTGATTTGTGCACACTCTTGAGGGTACCTCACATGGAGGTCTGCTTGTAGTGCCTCTTGTTTCCTTGGTGGTGGAATGACCCATTCAATGTGTTTTGTGTGCAGCCAGCCATAGCAGTGGCCATTCGGGAACAGCTTTATGAGGTGAGGAAAGTGATGCAGGAAGTGTGTAGTTTGTTGCAAAGTTTTGTGGCAGTTTACTCTTTTTGCTTCAGGCTTTGATGCTTGCTTGTACAGGGGTGACACAATCATTACTTTCAAATTGCTTTTGTGGACTTTTTCTCTGCAATAGAATATGTATTCCTTTCACTTTCTTGTGTTTTTCTGTGTGCTTTTGAAATTGTTGTTTTGTTCTGGGAGATTTTATAGTTCAGCCTGTACTTGTAACTTTCACACTTCCAATGTGGTTTATGTTTATCCTTCCCACTTTCCCTTCCTGTCTCTTATTATTTGGAAATGTCAGATTGCAAAACAAAATCTAGCAACAGGGAGAGAGACCCGCATCAGCAAAAAAGCACGTCGTGACAAGGGTGCAATGGACTTCTTTCAGTCCAGGTTTGCTACCTGGAATCCTCTTGTCTTTGATGTCACAATGACCACTGGAACTGAGTGGGTTGGTAGTAGTGTGATCAGTCTAATAGATGGTGGGTATAAGTTGATTCTCAAATTAGGGTTTAAATCAGGTGGCAAGTTCTGGTCAATGGCCATATCTTGCAGTGAACATGCATGTCCTACAAGAGTTAATGAGGGGACTGGTTTAATCTTCACAGATTAAACTCATCAATGGGTACTGCAGATTAATTTCAGAAATGGCACCATTTGCATTCTCAGCCAAATTTTTGGTCTTTGAATAATAAACCCGTTTGCTTGCATCACAACTGTCATCACAATGTGACTCTCAATTGTTGCCTTGATGTGGGGGATCTGCAGTGTGCAAGCCACAACAGCACTCAATATGATGAAGCGGCCCAACAGCAAGAAAATCAGTGTTGTGAGGTGAGTTTGCCTTATGTGACCAGGGGCCCCCCCAACCCCATAAGCTGCTGACTCTGATTAGGTGTTTCCCTAAACTTGCATTTTCTCCTTTTGATTATAATTTTATATCCTTGGCATGCTTCTGTAGGAGGAGAAATGAATGGGATCTCTTTGAGCCAGTCGTGGAAATTTTGAGTGAGAAGGAAGTTGAAGCTCTCTACATGAGAGAAGAAAGAAATGCTCGGTATTCAATTTTTGCCTTCACCAATTCAATGGTTCACATTTTCTCTAACCCTAATTATTTTGGGTGCTTGTTTCACTCTCCAGTAGTGTAATTACAATTGAGTTCTAACCAGCAGTTCCTTGCTTGATGTCTTTTACCAGCTGTTAATGACTAAATAGGTTGATGTGGGTGTTGTTCTGGGGTTAGCAGTTTGAAAAAGCGGCAAGAGGAGAAAGATGATGCATTCATGAGTCGTTATGTTCGAGTGTAGTCAAAAGTTGTTTGTACTGCAAGACTGCAAAAACCCATTTAGCATCCAGAGTTTCTCAATCACTGGGAAAATTAGACCTCTGTAACATCAGTTTGAAACTCTCTCTCTCTCTCTCTCTCCCTACTAACAGGGTAGATAACGGTGCAAGTGATTCTCAGAGCTCTGCACTTGAAACTTTCTCACCAAACTGCTGAAAACCATCAATACACTTGCTTGATTGATTTTCTAAGCTAGAAGTTAGACTGATCAAATTACATTTAGTGTTACATACATCCTTTGTGACATGTTAGGGCTACAAATTTGATGGAAGTTGCAGAAATTAGGTTTGGGGGGGGAAGAACTTTAGTGCAAGTTTGATCCTTCTTGATGGAATGGCAGGTGTGAATACTGCAAAAACACATACAACGTTACGTTGCAACAATTAAATTTTAGTTGCATATCACACCTTTAAATGCCTAAGACAAGTTGCAAAAGACAATTTTGTTACGAGGTTCATGAAATGACTTTGTGAAAAGAGCTTGAGATTTATTTGCTGAAGCATAAATAACTCCAAGAAATAAATAAGTAAATAAATAAATAAATAATTTGGGCTCCACATTGCTTTGCACCAACAATGACGATGATTAAATTATTTTTTGTAGACATAATAATTTTGTTATGATCAATTTTGTCTTTTCAAAACATAAAATTCTATAAATTTCACTATATGTCATTCTGTTTATTATAAAGTTTCATTACCTTGGCTGTTTTTTGAGATTAATTATATTATTTTTGAAAAATGTTGAATATTTTATTTATTTTTTCAAATAGCAAAAATCTTTTTTTGTGAAATAAATTACTGATTCTTCTATAACATATTCTATTTGTTGAAATGAAAAATTGAAAATTAATTAATTAAATTATTCAAACAAACATGTGTGGAAGCTACCAACAAGGGTAGTACTGAGGATTTATTTAATTAACTTATTTCCCCTTTTTTTTCACAAAAACAATCTTGAAACTCCGGGCTGACCGGTTAATGACCACTTTTGTGGCTTTTTGATTAACTAACCACTTCTTCTTCTTTTTAAAAAATCGTCCTGCATGGTTTTGTAGGCTATCTTTTACACCAGCCGTGGATACAGTCCGAACCCGGAATTAGATCTGAACCGTCCATCTTATCGATCCGCGTCCAAATCTATCGATCAACGATTGGCTCCCACAAGTCTTTAGAGATTTTAACCGTTAGATTTCCGAAATGACCCCCATCGGGACCGTTCACGTGCACTAAGAAAGAAAACCATTGAATGCAAAAGATAAATAAACAAAGAAAGCAGCAGGATTCGAAACCTTGCCAAGGAAGCCACGAATGAATGCCGTTGGATTTTCATCTCCCCAGCCGTCGATAGGCTTTTCGTACGGCCGAGGATGAGTTCATCCCTACCGTCGATGGGTCGTTGGGAGACGTGTAGTGTACATCCAACCGTGTGGATCATTGATGCGGTGAATCGGGACCGTTGATTCCTGGACAGCGTAACTGAAGACAGACAGGGTCAAGTCGGTGTTGCTTCGGTTCTGTTTTGTTGTCGTCTTTGTTTTGCTTGTCGTTGTCTTCATCTCCGGCGCTGTTGCAAACCCTCTTCCTCGCTCTCGTGTTTCCGCATTTTGTTGTAGATTTTCCCGTCCCTTTTTGTTTTCGTTGTGCTTCGTTTCTTGTATCCAGGTCTTTGCGCTCCTTGTGCCTGTGATCATCGTCGTTTGAACAAAGGTACGGTTTTCTTTCTCAAGGTGATGTCGAAACCCTTGTTTCTCCAAAATCTTCTTCTACTTCGCCTTCTTTTTCCTGCGATGTTTTTTTCTCTTTTTTCTTCTTTTGTTTGGAGCCTGTGTTGGATTTTTTTGAAGGTCTTTTTGGTGCACATCCGTGCCGGTGCATCTCTCTCTCTCTCTGCATGCTTCTTTGGTTTTCTCGCTTTTGTAACCCTGATATACAGAGGTCTGTAGTTCCTTGATTTGGTGTTCCTCATCTGCAAGCGGCGAAAGCTTCTCCGTCTTTCTTTTGGTTTCTGTGTTGGTGTAGTTATCTTTGTAATATGCAGAGGTTTAAAAGCTCATTTACAAAATATATCGGTTGAAATTTATAAAGACATTAAACCGCTTCGGCTAGGGTCGTTGCGACGGCTGTTTGTGTTCCTTGTACCAAATGTCACTATACAATGTTCTTTGCGCCTTCACTATTTTTTCGTCGTTTAGAATGTGTACTTAAGAACTTATCTCTTTGTTAAAGTCTTTTCTGGGTCGTTGAGAGCTTGAGGGGGATGTCTAGTTGCTTGATGTTCTAGGGTATGATGCCGTCGCTATTTTGCTTTGCCAGATCCATGATGCGAATACTGAACTTACTTTTTCTTGCAAAAAATCCTGTAATCCTTTGTGGAGAAGATTGCTAACCAATGTCGTTTTTGCAGTGTAATCATGGCCCGTACCAAGCAGACAGCGCGTAAGTCCACTGGAGGGAAGGCTCCAAGGAAGCAGCTAGCCACAAAGGCGAGTTTTTCTTCTTTAGCTAATCTCGAGTTTAGCAAGGTTTTTGTGATCAACTACTTCCATTCAAAGTGCGCATCGCACTTCGACTGCATCTTCTGAGCCTGTTTCTTCTTGTTTCTCTTGTCCTTGCTCAGGCTGCACGAAAATCGGCACCTACCACTGGCGGAGTGAAGAAGCCCCATCGCTATCGCCCTGGAACAGTTGCTCTGCGGTAAATGCATGAAGACATGTGCTGAAGTTATTCTTCTGGATGTATGGGACTGAGTGGAAAATGGCGTTATGGGCAATGTTGGGCTGTTTGCTGTTGTTTGCAGCTGAATTTCTTCTGTATTCTTTGAATGTGTAGTGAGATCCGTAAGTATCAGAAGAGCACTGAGTTGCTGATCCGAAAGCTGCCATTCCAGAGGCTTGTTCGAGAAATTGCCCAGGACTTCAAGGTTTGAACTCTTTTTCATCTCCTTTTCTGACATGCCTGAAGTCTATGCCATCTCTGCATGAGGAATTTATGCCAGATTGAGGGAAACGGAATGGGAGAATGTTTCAGGATCTCTTTCAAGGCATTTGTATTAAAGACTGTGAAGATCTGAGCCACTTGTTTCTTGTTTGCAGACTGATCTTCGTTTCCAGAGCCATGCTGTTCTTGCACTCCAGGAAGCAGCTGAGGCCTACCTTGTGGGTCTTTTTGAGGATACCAATTTGTGTGCAATCCATGCAAAGAGGGTGACTATAATGCCCAAGGACATCCAGCTTGCCAGGCGCATCAGAGGAGAGAGGGCCTGAGCTTTTGTATTGCAAAAAAAAAAAACCAAAAAATCAATAAAAATTTGGGTTCTTTTGAACCCACCAAAAAGCCTTGTCTGTGTGGCCTTGTTTTTTGGTGTTGTTTTTGCTTCTTAAGGGCAAGTTGAATTGCAAATGCGACTTACTGAATAACACAATGGAAACAAGATTCTTTGTGCCGGAAATTCAACTTCCAATGTTTCTTTTGTGTTATTTAGACTAGACCCTTGTTGGGTTGTTTTCTGGCCTACTGGGTTTGGGAGTAATGAGATGAGATCACTGAAGTTGCCTGTTTGGGTGGTATCTAGATTTTACTGATTGGTGCTATGCGAAGTCTATGAAGTTGAACAAGAATATTTCCTGTGCATTATTCACATCTTTTCCTGCACTATGGTAAGAAAAGGTAGGGAGATACAAGTACAAGAGAGTAGCACTTTGGTCTTGAACATCATGACATGGTTATCATGAAGAAGTAAACCTTTTTATTTGCCCTGAAATTAGAACTACTGCACAAGTTGAACTACTGCACAAGTCATCAAAATTTTAAGTTGCTTGCATGAGTTGTCAAAATCTAGACCAAAGAGCTTGCTGAGTTTTTTAATAGAAAGAGCTTTGTGAAAAGAACTTGTGAGGTGAGAGTTCTAGAATTTTCAATTGGAGATTTTCATGAGAGCTTTCATGAGATGAGTGGTCCGGAGCTTTCTGGCATGAGTTGGTTTTGAGTGAAGAGTGAGAGAGTCAAGAGGAAACTCAATAGAGAGGTGAGAGAACAATGACGAAATGCTCTCAGGTGTGCAAAGATATAGAAGACAATGTTTGTGTAAAAACAGGGTATGCAGTGTTTTGCATGAAGAGAGGGACTCTGAATGTGTGAATAGCTTGGACTATGAAACAAGCAAGATGCATAGAGCCACTGTTGACTGAAAGCTCTATTCATCCCTTCTTTTGAGGTAGTGTCCTAATTTGTGAGATTAAAGATGCTTGCAAAGCCAGGATGAAAGAGGGCACATGATTGGGTGTCACTTCATGGATGTCTCTAATATTGAGTATATACTTGCCTTATATTAGTTCAAAAGTAGGTATATACTTGCTTCATACTGGTCAAAAGTCAATCTGAAAACCAATACCAAGACCAAGTTGGTATGAAAGTTTTGAGAAGGACCCACTACAAGCACCACAATAATATCAAAATCTTATGAATTCCAGAGACCAAGGACTAGGCTAGATACCAAACCGACATTGGATGTTCTTGGGGTGGTTTGGAATGCTACATGCTCGAATGACACTACTAAGAAGATTTGAAACAAAATTGGAAATATATAAAATGCAATCTGAGAATGCAATCCTGATCCAATTCAAAATCTTAGCAAAGACAAAGAAGTTTTATGACTTTGCCCCTCACATGACAAACAACCCTCTTCCTCTCTCTTGATCAATTCAATAACAAGTGATGCTTGATGATGATGAGGTGCTTCTCAACTTTCATTCCACTATCCAAGGTACGGAAGATCATCACATAAGTAACATGTGCTCTTGAGATGTAAATTTTGTATGTACTCAAGGTCACCCACATAAATATGCACATATTCCAACCATCACACCTTACCTGTGGACAATGTTTATGCTAGAGAATGCATCATATTCGACAAGTTTTCAAGGTATATTATATGGCCTTGGTTCAACTTGTTATCACCTAACCGAAATGGCAGAATATCGACAGGGATTAGTAGCTATGCTCTGGAAAAGGTCCTGATAGAACATCAGTTATGGATTAGGTAACCTATGAGAAGAGAAGATGGAGGCTATGGTGTATAATCAAGCTGCTGCATGAGCAGCAAGATGATGTGCCATAACCTGAGGTGGCCTTGAGCTGGTTACTAGACATAACCAGTTATCAAAAGTCCTTTTGTGTGTGAATACTGGGCTGCAAATTCCAGTGACAAAATTTCGAGGAGCGGATATATCGGTGATTTTGCATAATTTTTCAAAGGCTCATAAAATTTATCATATGGTCATCCCTGAACAATTTGAGGGACAATTCTAGAAACAACTCATAACTATTTCATCATTTTTCAACTTAACTACCTTAATAACAACCTTACTTCTTTCGCTTACTCATTGGTAAACATATGATAAAAAATCCTATTTCATTTTCAAGCTTAACTATCTCATTCCTTAACTAATAATTATTTTATTTTAATTTTTTAAATAATAACTACCTTCCTTTTTTTTTTCCTTACCCACCATGAATTTAATGTTTAATATAATTTAAATTAAATTTAAAATTGATATAAATAATAACAAGATGTTGAAAACCAAATGAGAACATGATTAGAAAAAAAAGTTTTGAACATCACTGGTAATGCCCAGCAACGTGGAGCCCAAGTGGGGGGCATTACACATGAGAGTTATGTGGGACTTTTTGCAGTGAAGAGAGAGAAAAAGGAAAGATAAGAGAATTGATCCGCATGTTTGTTCCTCGTGATCCCTGCAGTGTACAAGTCGCAAAGTTGCTCCAGGGCAGAGTTTGAGTCTCCTTGTGAGCTAAGGAAACTCAAACTACACCCATTTGATGATGCAGTTGAATCAGCTTTTGTGTTTTGTATCTTTCCTTTTCTTTTTTCTCTTCTTCTTTTTGCTGCCGGATATTCCCAGCACCCTGAAGCCCAATGGGTGCCACTGAATTTCAGGGCACACTTACTTGCAGCTCGAGTTCTGACCAGCTTCACATCTGCAGTTTGATGCAGATAGATTGGCATGGATCATGGTACTAGCAGCCTGCAGCTGATCATGATTTCCAACATGTAAAGAAATTTAGCTGGGTTGTGCAATTGACCAGCTTTTTTTTGTTGCAGCAAGACTTTGCTTCTGAAATGGGTATTGGGTATGCGTGTGCAGTTGCCCAATGTTTTATGGCGTGCACGCTTTCTTTCTTCATTCCCTCGACATGTCACCAGTTTCACTCCTCTTCTTCTTCCCACTTCCATGGATATCTCATTTTCGTTCTTGATATATGTTTGGAGCCGTCAGGCTTTCTGATCCTCAGAGTCTGTCTTCAATTCTCTTCTGCAAACTTTGTCTGTCAGCTTCAGCTTATTGTTGGTTTCAGCTGTACCCATGAGCCATTCAGTCGACACTAGTTTTTCTGAGCCTCAGGTGCAGAGCTTCTATGATCCCATGGTCAGCAGGAGCACAAATCCACTCAGCAGCAGCTCCGCAGCTGCAGCGGCTACGACAAGCAGCAGTTTGAATGCTGGGATCTCTTGTGGCTGCATTTTCCAATTCCTGACGTATCTGGTACAGAAGATGACGAGAACAGCACAGAACGCTCAGGGACAATCCACGGACATATTGACCCAGCTCTCCAACCTCCTACCCACCGGCACTTTCATGCTATTCCAGGCGCTTGCAATCCTCACCACCAACAATGGCGACTGCGGACACACGGACAAGGTGGTCACGGCTGTGGTGCTGGTCATCCTCGCCGCCATCTGCGCCTTCAGCTGCTTCACGGACAGCTACAAGGCCGAGAATGGCGTTGTTTACTACGGTGTCGTGACTACTACAGGGCTGTGGAATCCTTTTTTCGTCGGCTCTGGTCTGGCTAATGTCAGCGGCGCTTTCTATATCGGGGACAATGCCAAATACAATCTAAGGTATCTGTTCTTGTTTGTCTGCAGCAGATCCGCTCAGAGGGTACAACTGCAAGAGAGCTGCTCTCCGGAGCTGAGAATCCAGCTACTGCAAGTCTTTGGGGTTTTTTGTTTTGTGTTTTTGCTCTTGATCTGGGAACTTCCTTTGCTTCCTGATGCAAATTGAGTGACACCTATGATCGATCGGTAACGTGTGCTGGTGGTGCTGCTGCTTTGATGATCATGCTGATGTAAGTATCCTGCAATGTGTTTTTTTTCCCCTAGGGTTTTCGATTTCGTGAATGCGACGCTTTCCGTGATGGCGTTTGCGGCTCTCACGCTGCTGACGGCGCCTGTCACCACTTGCTACTACCCACACATCCCTGACTCTGTGGTGAAATCGTTGCCGATTCTCGTGGGTGCACTCATTGCCATCGTGACTCCGTATGCGCCGCCTGCCAGAAACGGCTTCGGCCACGCCATTCCGGAATCCGCTACCCCCACTAACAGCTCCAGCACCACCACAAGCTTACTGCGCAACTCCAGCACTGCAAGCACAATCTAAACAAAGTCTCAAACAGCTCCACCAACAATTCTCAATTACAAATGGCACCACTGAAATACAAAAAATCAACCCATCATCATCATCATCAAAAATCCTGCGCTTGAATCCAGATCGATCTTGACCAATTAAACCTCAATCTTATCGCTTTCTTGACTAGATCTCGCAATTCTTAAGCTACCAACTTGTTGCAGACTTACTCACCAAATCCTTGATCTGTCTGCCATGTGAACTTCAAGCTCCAACCGATATTAAGCTGTGGTTCAATTGGATATGATATACCCATTGTTTGAACAAGGCTGCTACTGATCAGAGCTTCATCAACCTCAGCTGAACCAGGATCATATATTCTGATGACTAGAATTTTCTGAGTACAGTTCTTCTTCCTCCATTGTACCAACAGTGACTACTGCAGTGTCAAGATTCTTCAACAGAATATTATCATCAGATCACGACTTGACTCCAAGCTGGCAGACTTGATTACAGTGCCAGATGATCATGCATTTGCTGTTCATGGGATTTGTAATCTGGAAAATCATTGATGCATTGCTGAGTTTATATAATTTGCTGATCCTTCATGATGATTCTTCATTGCTTTTTGCACACACTTTTCAATGTGTCAGCCTGGTGTGCATGATCATGAATCACATGCTAAGAGCAATGTGTTCATATAGAAACATTCATGAATATTTTAGCTAGCTGCCTGCTTCTGCATTTTCTTTTCTTCTTCTTCTTCTTCACTGGGAAAATTCTTTACAAACTTGGGGAAATAATTTGGTGATCAATTCAACAAACAAAACTGAGCAAGAAGAAATGATTATGAACTCAAGCTTTCAGTTGTTAAAAAAAAGCAGCAAGCGAATCTATTATATACCTGTCTGGTGATGCTCAAGAACAGTCTATGAGAACAAGTGCATGAAAATAATATGTGCAATGTGCATCAATTTCACACCATAAAGATAGATTAAAATTTGTTGAGTCACTTGTTTAATTTTTCATCATTTAATATTTTTTTCAAACATCTACCAGGCTGCATCAAATCTCTGAGTAAGAAAACTGTCACCTTGTGACAGTTTTTTTTTGGTTGCAAATTCTATCATAATATGCATTTGCCCTAGTGGATGCACTTCTCATTCTCACTTTTGATTTGTTACTTGGTGAACAAAGTGAACTATTCTACTCTACTATTATTGATCAATTGTGTAGGTGAAGTACAATCTCACCTATTTGGTGTTAAAATTGGATTTGCATCCTTTCTTTTTCAAGTTCAGCTTTTCTTCTTTGTTGTCATGCTTTCATTTAGTAAAACTCAATTCCTCTTCCAAGTTAGCCATTCTCGTGGTCTCTTTTTCAAATGATCAAAGCGTATCTTTTTATCTTCTCACTCTTGATTTCTACTTATAAACCTTTGCAATTTATAACCTTCTTCCATTAAACACTAGCATTTGACACCAATTTACTTGTGACACATATCAAGTGTGCATAGTTATGTTGTTGTAGTGTGATCTCATGAGATAGGTACAAAAATTCCACACCAATGTAGAGGTGCATAATATTTAACTGAGACATTTCAAACCTTTTTTCAAGTTCCTCCTCTAGCATCATTAGCTTGGAGAAGTGGTTCTTTGTCAAAAGTATATCATTAACAAACAAGATGTGGATAAGATAAAGACCATCCTCCATAAGCATGTATAGATCATGATCTACTTGACTACAAATTAGTTTTAAATCTTGTAAAAATGGTTAAGTTTCCAATACTAAGCATGTGATACTTGTTTTAGTCCATAAAGTGCCTTTCGAAGTAAGCACATGAAGTGGTCCCTCCTTGGAATCACAAATCTTGAAGGTTGGACCATTTATAATTTCCTCCTCCAAATCCCCATCTATGAAAGTTATGTCCAAATGCTCGAACACCCCATTTATTTTGAGATGTAATTGCAACAATTGCACAAAATTGTGGGTCGCTTGACAATAGGCACAAAGGTTTCATCAAAGTGCAAACCTTTTTTGTTGTTCAAATTGAGCCACCAACTTTGTTTTTAACTTCTTAGCTCATGTCCATTTTTTATTGTGATGGGGTCCTTTCATTGTGTCAATTTTGTAAGTTCCCATGCACTAGTTTTATGTATAGATTCAATTTTGGTCCACATTGTTACTCTCCAACTTGGGTGTTGAATTGTTTCTCAACAATATGTGGGTTCTTGGGTGTTCAACTTAGTTGAATAAATGTAATCCTTCATGTGCATGGAACAATGTGGAGTCATGCAAATATCCTAGTTGGTGCTTATGGTTCTTCACATGAACAATCATCTCAAGACTTTGGGATGAAAAAGTTCATTCCTTAGGGAGTTTCACAAGATCTATCAAAATATCTTCATCAAGTTTTAAATTGTGGTTTGTTACATTTGTGGGGGATTCAACTTCTTTAGGTACAAATCAAGTGGGATGATTTTATTCATTGTGTTTGTAGTTTGCTCAAATGGTAACTTTATTAAGCCCATGAATTGTTCATAAAAAATCACATCTTTCATAATTGTAATTTTCTTTGTAGCAAGGTTATAACATTAGTATGCATTGATTTGTTTTCATAGCCTACTAGATGCATTTAATTCATTTTGGTGCCATCCCATTCCTCTATGTTTGTTAAATGCATTTATGTTAAACATCCAAAATTCTTTAAATAGTTAAATTGGGTTACCAATGATCCACTGTAAACTTGATGAGGCAAAAACCCACCATTGGACCTTGAAGGTTCTTGTTCACCAAATACACCACTATGTTGATAACTTCTATCAATAATTAAATGGACAAGTGTTTTTTATTTACTCAATAGTTTTAGTTTATTTGTGTTTAACAACACCATTATAATGTGGAGTAAGGGGCAATTGTGAGTCATCTTTGAATGTCTTGCAACTCACAATATGCATTGAATTCATTTGATAGAGATTCATTGCCCTAATCTATCCTTAGAATTTTGATTTTCTTCTTTTCATGGTTATTGATCAATTGTTTAAACACCTTGAATTTTTGAAATGTGGAATTTTTTGTTGGAAGAGAATAACTCCATGACTTGCAACAAAGTCATTTGTGAAAATGGCATTTACTTTAGCCCCATTAAACCAAGCATGTGCAAATGGCTCAAATAAATTTGAATGTATGAGTTCATTTTTTTCCATCAACCAATGGTGATTAGTTTGCAATGTATGTTCCTAATGTTGTTTTGGACCACAACACCATCTTTGCAATTGCAAAAGGTAAGTGGAATTGATGGTAGGGTTAAAGCACACTACAATGACCGCCTTTGGGGTGTCATTTATACTACTTTTCAGGGGTGTGCATGTTTGAATGTATCCCACTTAAAACTTTTGAAAGAATTTCACAATATTTTTGCATATTATGTTAGAATGTAACCTAGGCAAGATAATAGAAAAAAATTTATTTCATTTCATTTTATAAAGTGAGAGGTTGGAATATATTTGTGGAAACAAATGTAATGTTGTTGTGTACTCAAAAACATACATATGCTCCAAAAATAATTGAAATGATTTTTAATTTTTATGAAAGTTGAAGGTAATTGAACCATGTCACTCCACTTATTTTGAACCATGCTTGGATATCATGTGACTAATTTGAAATTTTTCATCTCAAAAATGAGTTTTTTCAACAAAGATGTGATAAATTGAAAATTTGACAAATAATCACATTCACATGGAAGATGACAAACATAGCTAGAGGGGCCATTTTAAAAATTCTATTAACTTGATTACTTTAATGACTAATGAACCTATTTGGATACAATGACAATCAAAAGAACCAAAAGGCATCAAGTAAAAACGACAAAAGTATTAATGTACAATCTATGTATTTTCAAGTTACCTTACATAACTTACACCATGTATCTTCATATATTGGAATAAAATATTATATATATGAAAAATAATCCAATTAAGTATGTAACAATAGACTTATTACATGCTCAAAACTATTGTCATAGTTTTACTATTAAAAAACAATCATGAAATGCCTCAAAGCTTGTTGCAACTAAGAATTGCAAAAAAATCTAGTTTAGAATGAAGATGTTTTAGTATAAAATCTAATCTTGGACCACTAAATACAACTGAAAATTTTAATAATTAAAAAAATCAAACAAATAATACAAGGAAATTAGTAGAAAAAAATTCATTGCAAATTCAAGCTTGTATGATCTATCAAAACCACATTCACAATTTCACACAAAGAAATATCTTTGTTACATATCCCATTCATGGATGTTGATTTTGAATGTAACTTTAAAATACCAAGGAGGTGAACAATTTAAGAACAAATACACACAAATATAAAAAAACTAAAACTTTGGAACAAAGAAAACAATCAACTAAGAATCATGGTCCTCCAACTTTAATGTTCATGGAAAAAAAATATTGGATTTGATTTTTACAAACATTCAAACAAGTCAAATGTTATAAATATGAAGAAGTGCATGGATTATGTACATAAGGTGGAAAAGCCACATAAAATTTAATGATCGAACAAACAATAGATTTATTGTCAATAACATATTTGATGAAGGATAGTTGTGTCAATTTGAATGTGTGTTGTTGTATATAACTTGGGGTGATGGAAAAAGGTAAAAGATGATCACATTAAACAACAAAACTTGATTGATTGTTCCATCTCAATTTTTTCTTGATTCTAATAAGCATGCAAATGTTGCTTTTATTATATGGTATAGTTTACAATGTAGATAATTGTTTGCATCTTCTAGTTCAAAGATCTATGCCATCAAAAAACCATTATTCTAGTGAATTTTAGAGATGTTTAAATATCTTTGTCCTTTTTATTTAAAATATTTAAAATGTGATATACGGTATTAAGAACATTTTTGTTCACTATAAATTCAAGATATCCTTGATTTGATTACAACAAATAACGAAATCATGAAATGCAACAAGTATACAATCACAAAGTCTTCTTAACCATCAACGAACATAAAATATCATCAAATGCTCTAATTATTGTATATACAAAATATAGAGACCATGTTAAACCTTCACACCATACTAAAACAAGTCATGATTTCAAATTGTTGTACAAAATGGCTTGTCCTTTCAATTTCTTTGTTTTACAATTCCCAAAAAAAGATAAATCAATTACATCCATTGTATTTCTATTGGCCTTCGCACAATACAACACAAATGAGACCAAAATTTTATACACATTTTTAATTGCTTTAAATTTTTTTATTACAAACATTTTTTAGGACCATCACATTAGGATCACCTTAGGATTGCCTTCTAAAGGGTGGAAATTACTGCATTTAGCTATTAAAATGGAGTATGTTGTAAGGTTTATCATAAGAATACAAAACAATATCAAGGGCATATTAAGTCCTTTATCCACCATGAAATTTTGACATTGTTAAGTCTACCTTTAGACCCAAGGAGCAAGCAACCATGTTCCAACTATCTTGGAACAATTTGCAACAAATTCAGGATCCTTAAGTTTCATTGCGGTGAAGATGATTTGGGCAAACTGTGAAACGGCTACGGAAATCGCGATGTTCCTCAAGCGTCTAAAAAGCTTGATGAGTTCAGTTGCAAGAGTCAACATCATTTCTTCCTCCCTCTCTATACCTCCCATGATGTCGGGTTGTGATTCTGTCGCCATACTTGCAAGTTGAACCATTGGTTCAGCTGCTTTCATTGCTAAGTAACAAATTGCAAAGGAATCAAAAGAGACTAACATGAGGAGGAGCTTGCTCCAACTTGGTGGACTAGTCCCAAATACCTCCACAAGTGGCCCCACTATTCCTCTGACACATGTGAAGAACAAGCATGCTCCCGCACACTAGATCAAAAAAACAACGCCCCATTAATTCCAAGTTGATAATCACAAGTTTGCAAAGTTGTAGAGCTTTTGTGAGACAACCTTGAGTTTGTATCAAACATAATCATGTTCATGTTCCAAGCAAATCACATTAAGTACTACTCGTAGTTTATGGACTCATGTTGACCCCTTTGTCACTACTAAAAATGTAGCTTGGAGAAGGTGTCAACAAACCCAATGTTGAACCCAAAACAATTTCTTCACTATCTAATAGTACTCCTACTACCATGGTACAGGGGCAGCTTCAGCACATATCTTTCAAATATTTCAGAAGATTCTTCATTTTCCTTCACACAAAAAAAAATTCTTTGAAAAAACAAAAAATTGAAATTTTCAGCATTTCTACAACTAACATGTTTGTGTTGAAGCTACTGCCAAGGTACTATATGGTATGTAAACATATTCAAAAGCTATTCCCCAAACAAGGGTCCTAGGCTAAAATAATTGTAAGCAGATGTAAGATTTGTTTCACTTAAGGAGTAGGAGTAACTTTCCTCCTCTCTTTCAAGAGGGATGTAAGGTGCCCTCCATATATGCCTTGGCAAATTTCTTCAAGTGCTTTGCTTTTATGTGGTACAAGTTATATAGTCTTATTCTCATTCTCCAACCAAAACCTAGTCATGAGCCCTAATGCAAGATTTTGCCAAACCTAATACCCCAATGCATTTTTGCAGTTTTTCTTTGGTTCTCAAACCAATAATTTTCTGAGCTCTTCAATATGATTTTGCCCAACTAAAATTTACTTTTGCAAAGACATCTGCCATTAGTTTTTAAAAAGATACTATTTTAAGTCTATTGGGGAGGGAGTGGGGGGGATCAAACATCTACTTTTGATTTTTTATTAATGACTAAATTTAAAAAATTAATAGCTTTTTAAATTTGAAACTCACTTCATAAGAAGAAAGTGATGATATGATGAGACCATAAATAGATTATTTAAATTGAATTTTGGATCAATTATAAACTACCTGTCTAAGAGTATCAGCAAGTTCTTGGATTTTTTGACGCTTTGCTTTTTCTATATATCGAAACACACCCATGAGCTCCTTGCTCACCTTGATCACATACCCTTCCTGCTACCATCAAATGCATTTCATTCTTATTTGTAGATGAACACATATTTCGAAATTTTTTTTGGAATATTTAAAAATTCTACCAATAATTCTACATAACTAAGTTGCTATTCAAGGCACTGTAAATTTACCCTAATCAAGATGCCAAAATGATTTTTTAATTTGTCACAATCAAAGGTCTCAAAACACCCATACAAACCAAAACTACATGTGAGCCTCATTGTTGCAACCTAATGGCATACTAATTAACTACATATGTAGTGTTTCATGAAAATAGTTTTGGGTTGGGAGCTAGAGACCTCATCATCATACTCCACAACACTTTCTGGGTGATGGGTGTTCAATGGTGGAATGTTGTAAGGTTGATCCCAATGAGAGTGTCGATATATTTTATGATACTCATGATCATCTTCTTCTTCTTCTTCTTCTTGAGGAGACTCGGAATTACTCGAATTGTCATGGCTTGATGATGCATGGGAATGTATGACTCTTTGCATCAAAGTTTGTGGCCAAACCCACCTCATACTTCCACAATTTTGCCTCGAGCTTCCATTCTTTCGATCTCTTTCAACCTTTGAACGATTGTTATGTGCACCCAACTTGTTGAATTTGGATGATACACTTTTGCGGCAAGTTGTTGTTGGCATTGCTCGAAAATGCTTCAACCCATAGTCCCATTGTTTGCTTGCATAGTTGGGAGTGGAACTAAATACTTGGTTTCTTGAGAACTGCAACACACCAGTTTGAGGAGATGAGCAATAAGAAGAGTTGTTTCTGAATTGGCAACTAGAATTGAGGGATCTTCTTACATGTACCAACTTGAACTCATTTTTGGATGCAACTGCATTCAAAGAAAATTGAACTTGTGGAGGGCCATTAAATCCTAGAGCCAAAAACCCCATCACTGAATCTGCTTTTCAAGTTCCAATTTTTGAGTTCTAAATGTTTGTTTCATTTCTTCTGAACCACAAGTCCTTTGGGTATGAATGTTTCTCTCATAATTGGTGAATTTATAACTTCTTGGGTCTTCATTATTTGTCTCATATTTACTGTTAACAAGTTTCCTGTTGTGGGTATCATCAAGAGAATAGGTCTTGAAAACATAACATACTCTAATTTGCTTGGGTTTTTTAAAAAAATGGTTTTGTTGTTTCAAGATTGAAGGGGCAAGTTCAAATGAAAAGACACACAAACCAGTACCCCATCCCAACCCTCAACTCTTCATTGAAAGAACACTTACTTCACTTTACTACATATTAAGTAAAGTATATTAAGAAGGTACTTTACTTAATATACCTTACTTTAAATAAATATTGATATTTATTTTAATATTTAAAATAATGATTAAATGTTAATCCACTGATGGCTAAATTCCTTTCCTAGAGCATTCTTATCTTTTTATCATGACCTGGGTAGGCAAATAGATTCTCCCATGGCAAGGGTTAACTGGTTTGAATTGATTCTCCAAATTACTAATTTCAGGTTTTAGTTAATTTTGCTACAATTTGATTCGATGGATGAAAATCATTGGCATAATCATGGATGATAATATTAAAAAATTAATCTATAGAATTTTTAAAAACATATCGTGGGGAAAAAAAAAATACTATTATTCCAAAATGCAAAAGTGATATTGGAAATTTTTTAAGATGTATTTATGGTTACTAATAATGAGTCGGTTAGCAAAGGCAACAAAAAAAAATAAAAATTGTACTGCACAATTGTCTTGTGAAAAATTTGAAAAGTGGAGTCAAGAGAAAGCAAATGAGTAAATAGATAATGCTTATAAATAGAATCATAAGTAGGTTTGTTTGTAGGTTTGAATGGCACATACATTCATTTTTATTTTATATATATATATATATATATATATACCATAGTTTTATTATATATATAATTTATTTCTAAATATTTATAGATATTATGAACTATTATATCTAAATATAACAAGTATATCAAATTGTATGAACATTATCCATTTTTCCTTGATTTCAATTATGATGAATCTTGAATATAAAAAAATTAAGTATCTCTCAAAATACTGTTTTTTCTAAAAATTTCACTTAGTGTTCAATGGTTGTTGCAATGACAACAACATGGGTAGGACACTTGTTCAATGCACATGATATAATTTGTATTTTCCAAGTGTTTTAACACATTAGGCTTTCTATAGTTTGTGTAACATATCTTAATAGTGTTTTTTTTTTGTTTTTTTTTTTCATGGGATTGTGCTTATGATTTCAATCCCAATTTCATGTTGAAACTAGTTTCAATGAATTTGCCTTTTTGCAATGAATCCTAACATCAATAAGCATAACACTCTATACTGGGGATCAGTTTTATCAAGACTAAGGATGAAAAAAAAAACTCAGGATGAAAACAGTTCACAGAACAATATAAAAAAAGGGGACCAAGCTGGTGTTTTTTCACCCCATAATGGTCCTCATAGGAGTTTTTCACCCCCAGTTTTGGATTTGCTTTACTGATGCCTCCACTACTGCTCATATTCTTTATTATATCAAATATTGTCCCCCCCCAAATCCTGCAGATCTTGTGAACTGTGATACCTCTAGTTTCATTCAAATGGTACCCACTTTCACTCACTTTCTGGATACACTCAAATTCGGGATCAAACAGGGTTCACAGGGTCAAACTAGGGTCCAAAGAGAGGGCGAGACTATTAAGGATAACTATATACACTACCAATTTCCATGTTTCTAGGTGGTAAAGGCCCATTCCATGGTATGTAATACTACAATCCTGATATTTGCGAATACTTAGGGCAAACCAAATCATTTAACTTTCTTTGTTGGTTGCCTTTCATGAATTTCTGCAACTGAATAATTTTGTTGGCCTTGCCTTGGTAGGCAAAAAAATTGTGTTTAGATTCATTATAGAGTGTATAGTAGTTTAAGGGGATTTGGCCCCTAGGTAATGATAATAGGTCTATTTTTATATATGAGGATTTTTGAAAGTTGATAGTTTGGCTTGTGTTGAAACTTCAGATTAGTTATAGAGTTATAATATCTTGAAGGATTTTGGTTTCTTTTAGAGGATTTTTTGAAGATTATATTTTTGGATGGTGAAATATTTGAGTTTCCATTTGCCTTAAGATACTTTTAATGTAAATGGCAAGGCCACAGTGTGACACACCTCTTTGAAGTTTGGAAGGTCTTAACTTTATTTCTCATTACACCTTTTTTTTAAAATTTGGGTTGGGGGGTGGGGATTGACATAAGTAATAAGATAAGCGGGGTTGATGTGTAGAAAAGGCTTCAAAATTAAATGGAGGATGATCTCCTCCCATTGTTTCCTTTCAAATTAAGGTTCTTCTCATAAGATTTCAAAGACATATGCAAAGGTTTGACAACCCACTATTGTATTGTTGGAGCTTGCCACCCGACCTGTAGTTATACTCATTACCGTGAAATTGGTATGACCACAATCCTCTTGCTAATTGTTAAGTTCTAACTTTTGTGTAAGATCAAATTGCATCCAAAATAACAAGATCAAGTTGCCCCCTCACAATGGACTTCTTGGCCACATATGAATTTGTGACCTAATTTTTTTCCTGTCTGCAGGTATTTGCAGTTGCCTTAGAGCATCTCCATCAGTGTTCAGCACCTGACCCTGCACATTAGAATCGGATGAAGAAAAGCTAACATATGCCAGTTTGGCTCAGGAAAATGATTTTTCTCCATTTCGTCAATTTGCTGAGGCTGGTGGTGACAAGCACAGCAAAACTGTGCACCTGCTACAGAAGAGTGTAATAAATATGATCTGACTGCTGATCCCTGTTTTTGATTGGCCAATCATAATGATTGGTCCAGGTGGTTTGCTATTAGTAGTTCCCACCTATTTGCAGTCCCCCTTTCAGTTTTATGGGTGGGTGGGTTTTACAAAAAAGTAAATAACTAAACTTGGATGTGAGAAATGCTTTTGCAGGGTCACATACTGAGCAGGGGTGGGGATGCTCTTACAGTTGCATAATCCTCCTCCAAGGCACTGTACAAAATTCAAATCCTCCCACAGGCAAATTCAAATTATGCCAATCTTTTTGTTAGGGAAGGAGAGGTGCAGTGCATACTAGTGTTGTCCAGTTATCCAGTTCAATCCGGTTATCAGTATGTATAATTAGCGAATGTGTATATATACATATTCGGAACTTGTGTTAAATTTTTAAATATATGAATATACATATCCAGCTGATGGATATTGACTGATTATCTATGCATATCCATATTCATCGGTCTATTGTTTATCGATAACCTGATACATATTCATGTCTATCATAATATGTGCTTATGTCCAGATATGTATTTGACACCATGCAATTCATATTTTAGGGTTTTTAATTTTTTTAGGGTTGAAGGATATGCATTCAAGCACTTGAGGGTTTGCAAGTCTTTGCTGTCTCAAACCCTAAACGGCAAAAAAAGGTTGCATTGCCGTGGATTGTGAAGAAAGTTGTGACGACAGAATTTGCTTTCAATCCTACTAGTGTCAGAATTCAGTTGCGTTTGTTTTTCCAGGACTGCTTCGTGCAAGGGTGTGATTTTGGCAAAACATTATGTGTGATTTTCAAAACATTACTTGGATTTTCAAGTAATGATGTTGCACATTGGTACATTTTCAAAGAGGTAATGTGCAGATAAGTTCTTGAAGACCAAAGTAGCCAAAAGAGTGGTGCATGTGTTTAACCCTGCATAAGAGCTTGTTTTTGTTGTAGACACGGTGCATGAGATAGGAGGTACTCAGTGCCATGTCTTTAAAATTATATATGGAGTCACTATTTGGTTCATAATTTTAAACAGTTTGAAATATTTCCAAATGGGTTTTTTTGGTGGCTGCTACAGATTTTGAGGCACTCAAGTGAAAGATTTTGCTTTGCAAATGCTAGGTATTATACAACTTTTTATCTTGATTTAAATATATTGCAAAGTGCTAGAATGTAACCAGCTTATTATGTTGGCATGCACTCATATGGTTGTTCATGTTGCAACATTGGGAAATTCTGTTTTTGCTAGAGCACGCATTTTTTTTCTAGTCACTAGATGCAAAAAATTTCCTTCACGAATATCACACATTCCAATAAAGAGCTTAGTTTTTCTTGATAATGACCGCCTTACATTTAATTGTGAGTTACATGTATGGGTCAAAGCATGCTAAAGTAGGCCAAAAAAGTAGTCCTCAAATGTAAAAAAATAAGAATTTGTGACAAGTAGATTAGAAAGTAGGTTTTGCCTTATGAGATTGTCCTTTTGAATTACATGAAGGCATCAAATGTGATATGTTAACGTTTTTGAAAGTTTCAAAAGTTGTATCAACTTTTTTTAAAACTTACTTTCAATCTACTTTGCAAAATTTGTCAATTGGTCACATTGTGAAAAGGTAGATTAAAAGTAGGTCAGAAAAAATTAATTTAGAAATTTCATTCATATGTTACATTTTGAAAGGGTTTGGGGCATGATTTAATATCACATCAAATAAAATCTTTTAGATACCAAATTTGGGTTTATGGAAAATTTACTTTTGAGGGGCTTCACATAATCATAATCCAAAAATTCAAATTCCAAAAAATGTGTATCAAGGTGCATAATGGCTCAAACATTAGTAACACATCATTTGAATTATTTGATTTGAAAAATGTGCAATATCAGCCAGAGTAATGAACTTACAATAAATAAATAAATTAGTAAGAGTAATAACATACCTTAAAAAAACCATGTATGTTTATTTAATTTGAATAGTACTTCCCAAAATTTATGGCATGACTAAAATGCTTAAAATGCAAAAGATTCCAAATCTACCTTTACTTGTCAATAAGGATGACCAATTGGCCTACTTTATTTTGCTTACACCTGTATGTATGGAGCCATGTTCTTTTTGCTCCCCAATTGTACTTGAAGTTGAAGCCTTCAACCTGTTTTAAACTTCTATTGTAGCATCAGGTTAGACAATTTGCAAGATAACAAGTTGTTTGATGACAAATGGTATTGTAGTTTTTTGCAAAATGGGATGTTAATCAAAGGGCAAAATGTCATTTCTCATCCTTTGGTTAAAAACCCAACAAGCAAGTTGGCACAAATAGTTAATAAAGTGGTTTTGTTTCAATATAACTGACTTTTTGATGGTTAATCGTTATTTCAAGTAGGTGTCATTGTGTTCAGAAGGCATGATCAATGTGTGTGGCTCAATTTGCATTAACAATGTATTTGATGATCCTCATGTCATGGCTTTATTTTGGGTGTGGAAAGTGGATTCATGTTAAGGGGGTTTTAAGGACTACTATTGTAAAATGTTACATTTCTAATGTATTTGATCATCTAGACCTACTATTTCTTGTTAGTAAGGGGATAGCCCATAGCCTGAAAAATGGAGGTAATATTTTTTTATGGCCCCATTGTATTTCATGCACATCATCAAGGCTATCAAAGTTTTACTAATTGGGATGTGCAAATGATGCAAGGCTCACCACCTCTGCTATCATCTATAAAACATATTTTCTACTATCTAATGAAGGGACCAATTTGCACCATGAGGTTGGTATGCAATTCTCCTAGAAAAAAAGGAAAATTGTGACAAAAATGCCTTATGGAAACCTGAATGAAATTTCATTTTCTAGGAAACAAGGCTTTGTTCCAGCTTTTGTGTAGCCATTTAACTTTTGTGAAAATCAATGTGGTTTCATACATGGTGTCTTTCTAACAAGTTTTTCCAGCTATGAATAAAATAGTGTTGGAGTAGCACTTTCAAGTTGATGCAGTGGTGTATGGGATGGGATCTTTATAAACATCAATTTGTCCATCACTATTACATATTTCATTGTCCTTTTGTTCCCTTTGCAAAAGTTTGATTCTAGAGAAAACTTGGGTGGCTTTGTTAGATTAAGATGAATGTGCATTTGAAAAAATCCCTAGATTGGTGTGGCAAATCTTATGAAGCAGACAAATACGATGTGTTAAATTTGGAAAATGAACATCAACAAATTGGAAATGCAACAATATAAGCACTACCAAAACTAGGATTGAGTGAAGGATCCCTTAACGTGAGCTCAAAAAGTTAGTAGTTTCTCCTTGGTTCCATCAAGCATAAAGTAAAGGCTTAATGTTAAAGTTTCTAATTTTTGATCTTGTTGGTTAATATGGGTATTCCAAGTTCTTATCAAAGGGACTTCTCTTGTATGCATCAAGCTACAGTTTGGTACTTATGGTATTACTAAACCTATCAGCAAATTATGTGGTTTCAAGACTATGTGGGTGGTTGGTGGTTGAATATCAGTTGGTAAAATCTTACTTGGCCATACCCATTTTCTATTGATGCAATTTCTGTTCATTGTTAAACTTTCATAAATGTTGCCAATTTATTTTTGATTTGTTGCAATACTTACCATGTATGGATCTCAGAGTGAACATTCAACTCATATGTTCTATGATGACATTTTTGGGGACTTGTAGTAAAAATTTGAATCAATATCCATCAATCCTTGTATGAGTTTTTCTTTAACTTGGGAGGTAAATCTCTTAACTATTTTTTCTTTTGATGGATATGGTTTTGACAAGGAAAATGTTCATTGCATTAAGGAACTATTGTTTGGTGAGAAGGAAGGTCTGATTTAGTTGCCCTCTGATAAGGCATTTGTTTGACAATATTGAACACCTTCATATCAGAAGAAGCAATGTGTGATTAGTCCTTGGATCTTGTGGTAAAATGAATAAGGTGTTTTCTCGACCTTCATGTTGAGTATAATATGGTTTTGATGGAATCATTCACAAGGTTTAAGAGTTCAATCCGTGATGCTACTATTGCACACAACAATGTTATTCTTGCATATGGTGAGGTAAAAATTTGTTCTTATGATGTTCCTGCAAATGCTTTCAACCATTCCTTGTGATCCATCTTAGGAAATATTGTTAGCCTTTCTTCTATGTAGGAACCATAGCTACAATTGGAGTCAAATATCATATTAATAACATTGCTCTTATATTTCCTCTATGTTGTTTATGATCTTGTAGGGTAGGGTGTAGGGTTTTCATTAGGCAATGGCGAAAGGATAGAAAAGGGTGTTACATGGTGTTGATGCTATTGAAAGTGTGGGTAGGATTGACTCCAATTTTTTTAATTTAACAATATCAAATATTGTTGGTAGTAGTTCAAATGTTGAGAGCATGGCGGTTGGTAATTTGGCATTTGGTAATGTGGCAGCAATAATAGAGGTTGTGCAGTTTACAGTTATAAAAATTCAAGTTACGTTGTGGAAGCCTCACCATTGCTCATCCATTTGCTAAGGTTTTTTTTGCTATTAATGATAACCTTCATGTTGACATTATGAACCCACAAATGTTGAGGTGCATTATTTGCAAGTTTAAGCAAACAAGGGAAAATGTTTTGATCAAAAGTTGTTATATTCTAAGGAAGGAACTCATAAAATACAAGTGTAATGGGGTCACTCCTATGAAAACACACATTGACTATGCACATCCCAAGTTGCTTGCTACCAAGAAGAAGCAGCTTATTGAAATGATTCCTTTATATTATATTCAACAACCACAAAGAAAAGGGTTGGAGTTATCAATAGTGTAATCACAATTTTTGTTAGGTCTTCAAATCCTTACAAAGAGCATGATGAGCAACAACAAAAGTTTCTTGAAGATCTAGTCTTGTATATTTGTAAGGGCTACATGGCTTTATCCATTTGTGAGAATATATGGTTAAGAAGGTTAATTTTAAGCCAGTGCCCTCATGTTTTATTTCCATTTTGGTCACAACTTGTGGAAGAAGTGCTTCCTACTATGGTTCCCAAATTTATGGACATTCATGTTTTGCCAAAACTTGCAAGTGCAATAATTGTTTATACTTCATTTGATTTATGGATGTCTAAAGGAGGCATTGACACGTTTGCTTTGGTTATCAACTATCTCTTTGAAGCTTGAGAACATGTGCATGTTATTGTTGGCTTGTCTGAGGTAAATGAAACAATCAACTCATGCATGGCATGACAATTGTAATCTTTGTTTGAGAAATTTGGTTTGATTGATCGAGTTTTTGCTTCTGTCAAAGATGAAGGTAGCAACTTGGCTTCCATGGCTATAGCATTACATTCCATTGTTGATTATGAGTTACTAAACCTTCCCCAAGTTTATGAAGTCACTTGTTTTGGTCATGTGTTTTCTAAAACATGCCAATAGTTTATAAATGATGACAAAGTTTCTATGGGGCTAAGGCAAGTGAATGTGAAAGATGCCCGAATAGGTTTATAAAAAACAATTACTTGGACCAAAAAGTCCGAGAAGGGGAGGCAAGAGTGGGAAAAAGCTTGTGTTGAAAGTGAGTTGCCACCTCGCAAGTTCAAGACACCTAACAAAACAAGATTTTCACGCAAAATCATTATGTTTGAAAAATGTCTTGAATTCAAAAAAACCATCCTTCTTTGTTATGGCAAGCAAAAGGCAATGACATTAGAACATTAAGTTCTTAAGGCCCAAGTTTGGGCTATTGTAGAGACAATTATTTCTTGTTTGAACCTTATTGTGAGTGCATGTGTGGTGAATCAACCAAGAAGGCATTGGCTCCTATTAGATGCTTTGACTACTATTGTTAATATTTCACTCAACATGGAAGCTAAGGTTGTGGGACTTGGTGATGGGTTTGAAATTCTAGATGAATTTGATTTAGAACTCCTCACCTTACAAAAAAATATGCGGCAAGAAATCATTAAGGTGATAAGACCTTACCTCTTTTTTTTTAACATATTTGATCCACATAATGTTCACAACATGCTTGCCATTATGCTGGATCTTCATTTCAAATCTCTATGAATTGTAGAAAATTATGTGGGTTGTGGTGTAACAATTCATTTTGTTTTTTAATATGATGCAAAAACAATGATTCCACTATTTATGGCTTGTTTGACTGATTGAATCCTACTTCCTACATCACAAACTTCATGGGTCACGATTTGGCAATAATAGTTGTGTGAAATTAGCTTTTCATAGTCCATATGGAATAAACATAGATGCCATTCATCTACTTGTATTGTTTGAACATTGATGTCATATGCATTGTTTAGACATGAATATCATATGCCTATTCGTATTATTTAAACATAGATGTTGTATGTTTATTCGTGTTATTCACACATGAAAGTCATTCACACAACTTATGTGTTTAAATAATGCATGACATTTGTGTTTAAACTATACGAACCCATGAAATAACATATTTCACACAAATTTGGAATGAACCCATGAAGCTTATAAATTTGTGATGTAAGCATGTGTAGTTGCTACTAATGTGCCCAATTTTAAGTCTGAAGAAGAACAAGGTAATATGTTTGGTGTTAGAGCATCCATGGAGGAATCCTTTCGTGTTCTTGTTGTTGAAAAACTTTTTTTATTTAGGAGGTTATCTATCCATGCATCTTCACAAGCAGATCTTCTATTTTGGTGGCGGTGCCATGAAAACCAGTTTTCAAATGTTGGCTTTCTACCAAAGTAAATCCTTGGAATTTTGGGGTCTGAAATTGAAACTGAACGTGTTTTTAACCTTGTTGGTGTGTTGACAACCTTGCAACATTGTCACCTACAAGTGGAAAATCTAGATTGGATAATCATGGTTGTAAGAAATTAACCTCATGATCCATGGTTGAATGCACACCTACTATTGCTTTTAAGGATTATATGAAAAGTATATGTCCTCTAGTTGAAGAAAATTATGATTTCTTGAAGAGGTTGATTTTTTTCAACAACTGGAGGTTGATGACAATTAAATAAATCAAATGGGTATTTTATTTTATTGTCTATTTTTTAGCCAAAACTTGCATTTTGATTTTTTTTTCATCATTGTGATTGATTTTAGTTGTTGTCTACAGGTTTTATGTATGGATTATGGACTTCACATTTCATTCCTCACCAACATCATATGTTGTTGCCCAAGCTTTTGATATTATATTGGGCTTTTAGATTTTGGGTGTTGCGGTGATTTTTGTTTTTTTGCAAGCAACTTGTGTTGTAGTCAGTACAATTCTTGTTGTAGTTCTTGTTTCAAGAACTAGTGTTCAATTCCCCCATAAGTTATTTCACTTTGTAGGGTAATTGGTAGGGCATTCATGTTTGTTTGACTACACTTACAAGTTTTTGTGTAATATTCATATGTTCTATACATATCTATAGTTTATCAACATTTGAATTTCAATTCATTCATAATCAGACAATATACATATCTCCAATTTATTAACATTTGAAAACTAGTTCATTCATAATTGGACCATACACATATCTATAATTTATTAACATTTGAAAACTGGTTCATTCATAACTAGCAAAGGGAAATTAAAATGGTTGAATACACAATTGTCTACGAAATCAATCTCTTGAATTTTAAAAATACATATCTTTATTCTTTTTTTAAAATAAAAATTTGTTATATTGATATCAAGAGGTTTGTCCTAAAACTAGATAATCGGATAACACTAGTGCAGACCAATGTTGTGCGGGTATATTGTTTTGGATATACTTGTAGAATAGGTTTTATATACATTTGTAAAAATTGGGCAAATGTATATTACCTATCATTTTTTCCCATTACAGTGGGATTTGGTTATAATTGTTTTTTTGAGTTTTATGATTAAGGTTGGTTGGGTCTAGTCCCCCCTACCCTTGCCAACCCAATCATGTACCTTTTTTTTAGGTTTTAGAAAAGTATACATTTGATTTTATTTTCAGTTACATAATGAAAAATCTGTGCATTTTGGACTTATTCAAATGATTTCAAAACCCCAAATCCAATGGGATTTTTTCTCATAATTGATTTTACCTTTTCTTTTACAAATGGAGATTGTTAGGATGCAAAAACCAAAAATAATGTCCAAACCAATGTTAGTAGCTTCCAAGATTTAAGTAGGTTTGGGTCTAAGTTATAGGTTAGGTTTTAGGGTCTTGAAGGTTTTGAATTTTGTTCCATCCATCATTGGAAACTAAATGGGTAATTGATTTTTTTTCAAAATTGAACTAGAATTTGAATTGGGGGTGTTATCTTGTTTTAAATATGTTAAAATTCTCAAGGTAAATAAGTACAACTTATAAGAAAAATGTATGAACAAGGCCCTACATTCTAGGTAAGTTATTGCATGTGATTAGTTGTGCATAATTAACATTACATAATCCTTATCTAGGACTATGAACACTAGTTGAACAAATTAATAGTCCATATTTTTTTGGTTTACTAGGTATGTGTAATGGAGATGGAACTGGACCTAGATTTAAATTGGACCAACTTTAAATTCTTTGTGAAAATGACTAGAATTTGAGACTTAAAAATCCAAAGATTGGTCTCAAGATTGGATCAAAGGTTCCATCCAAAACCAAAAAAAAATTGATTCCTTTTGAGAGAAAGAACCAAACAACTCTAGTTTAGACCAATGTTGTTTGGTTATTTGAATTTATTTGTTGTGGGGTATTAGTTTTTTTATATGATTCAAAATTAGGTAACCATTTATTTGAATTCTTGGAGAAAAAAATTGAATTAAGAAAATTGATGGTCTCAGTTATTTCAAAATCCTTAAAGAAACCAACAATTTTCATGAAATAACCAATACAAAACAAGCAATTTTATGGGTGGATATTTGATATTTAGAAACAATTGAAAACTATGATTATATATCAAAATTGGTATTTAAATGTTTTTGAAGACCACAATTATGAATCTTAAGAACCACCCTGATAGTTGCCATGGGTCTATCATGTTTCTAATAACCACCCAGCATTGGTCATTGGTCCAAACTATTATTAGCTGATTTTTTACTTTCAAAAGTGGTTAGGCAAGGTTTTATTTTAAATTATTTTAGCATCACAAGGGATCAGTAACAAAAATTTCAAATTATTTACATTCATCTATTATCAATTTCCTTGTCAAACTAATACCTTGTTATCAATTAACCCAAATGTGTTTTTGGTGTGTTATTCACAAATTATTTGTAAAACATTATAAGAAATCACAACTTTTCAAAAGGTTCAACTTGACCAAAGTGTCCAAATTGGCCAAAAGGGATGTCCATTTAGAGGTGTGTGGCATAAAAAAACATGGTTCTATTGATTGGTTATTTTGACTAAGGTGCATTTTTTGACTAAATGCATGTTGTACATTTAATCAAATGGACAAACAATTTTTTTTATGTCAAAATGGCCATGGCCAACTCAAATAGACCATATTGAATGGCAAGGGCTTGTCAAATCGGTCATATTAATTTGACATTTAGTCATATTAGTCATATTGATTTGGCATTTAATCAAATCAACCATATTGATTTGGTTAATTAACCTGATTGTTAAACCTAAACTATCTACCTAAAGTTTAAATTATTATAACCTATTGTAAATGATTTACCTTAGGTTATTCTATATTATTTTAACCTAGGCTTTTCAAAAGGCTATTCCTTTCTTGCTTGTTATAAGTTATCTTATGTTACTAATAGGTTTAAGGTGTAGGATAAAGCTAAAACTGCCTAAAATAATATAAGGTAAAAAAACTTACAATAGAATAATTTATAATAGTTGGAGATAGAATGACTTATATTAGTCTAAAATAGTTTATGATATAATAGTTTATAATAATCTAAATTAACATAAAATAATTTAAAATAACCTATGATAAAATAGCCAGAAATAGTTTAAAATAACCCACAAATAACCAAGGGTTAATAACTTATAATAACAAAAAATAGCTTAAGATGGAATAACTTAGAATAACCAAAACTAAGGTTAAAAATTATAAAATAATGTAGGATAGAAAAGTTTATAATGTCATAGGGTAACTTAGATTAGAATAGTCTAAGTAGAATTTAAAGTGATCTAGAAATAACCTAACAATAACATAGGGTAATTTAGAATAGGTAGTTAACTAAGGTAGGTAAACTAGGCCACACATGTAGAATAGGAAGAAATGTTCATAATGATGCAATGACAAATGTTATCACTTGTTGAAAAAATGACGCAATGGTTAAAGGCTTGGATCTTTATTGTGAAGTTGGGAGGTTCAAATCTTCATACATGCAACCTACTTGAATGTGATTAGTTAGCCTAGCTTAACTTAGGCCTCTAGGCAAACTTAATAGCATATGTAAGGTAAGGTAGGTAGGTAGGTAGTTAGGTAAATATGGCAAGCAAGTAAATAAATAAATAAATAAATGTTATTTGGGTATTTTTAAAAAAAATTAAATTTATGTATTTAAAAAGTTGTTGCCCATATATTGTTATTTCGTTTGACCAATAGAAAAACCTAGTAAAAAAAACTCAATCAAAAGAACCCATCAAAATAGTTAACAAGAAATACCCAATCAAAGTGAAAGTGTCAAAATCAACTTGTCCAAAATGACACTTTGGTCAAATTATTTAAAGAAAAAAAAGACCATATGTGGTGTCTTTGATTAATGTTTCCAATAAGAAATACTAGGATTTCTTGTAATGAGGATCAATTATCAAACCCAAAGTTGTGAACCATGTATTATACCACCAATGTAGGATTTAGGATATTTCTATGGCTTTATTAACCACAATTGATTTTTAAAAATTGGTTTAACCCGTAACCAAAGGTTATTTTAATTTTAATGCTTTTCAAAAACTTGGAACTATAACTTCTTTGATTTAAATTTTTTTCAAAAGCTTGTAATGGGAGGTTATAAAAAAATTAAAAACTACCCAACATTAGTCCTTGCATTCATGATTTTTTCATTTTTTCAAAAAATAGTCTAATGTAAATATGATTAGCTTTTGCTAATATTTTGGAAAAAATTGACAATTTTTTAATAATATCACAAAATTGGAAAAATAAAAAGGCCTTGGTTGAGACAAGTTTTGATAAGAAATTGGCTTTTTTTTCAAGTATCAACACAATTCCAAGTCTAGTTATGAATAGCCTACCTATAAGGTCTCAAAAATCTAAAAATTGATTGAAAACCTAGTCTCCACTAAATTGAAGTTCCAAAAGACCTAAGTAGACCATGTTGGCCCTCACAAAAACTACCATTGTGACATGAAAAGTGTTCCATTGTAACTTGTTTTGACCCCCCTAACTTGCATGTCTTTTGACATGCAACAATAAATGCATGTCATTTGCATGCAACATGTAATAGTAGTTCTATGAAGCAACTATTTAAAAAAAAGTTGAAGCCATTGATTTGAACAATTTCATTAGCCAATATTTTTTTCTTTGCACCTAGGTAGGTCCAAGCTTATGACACTATTACAACAATTTTTCGTGTAAATTTATTGAACTCCTTTAAAAAATTCAATGTTCCATCCATTTTAACAATCCTACTAAAATTTTTCTTTTTTCTTTCATCCCTAGGCACAATTCTATTCCACATACATTGTATATTTATCTAAATTAATAATACAACCCTTGTTTATATATATAGACAAGACTAATAACCGAGAAAAAAAATTCTCCCCATGCCCATTAAATTGCACTTACATGGTCCAATTTCCATGGAGATGGTTTAAAGTTTAAAAAATAGTTTTAAGAGGACTTGAATATTGTTTACATGTTTGTGTACACATGATGAGATTGATGTAACTTGGAGAGAATGGAAATTGCTTTAAATATGTGTTTTCTAATATTCTAGAAATTTAACTTTCAAGAAGGTGAAAATTAATTGGCCAAAATGAATATGTGAATAGTTCTAATGAGGATTCATTTCCATAATAATACATTTCTACCTAGAAAACAAGGTGCTTATCTAATCATGTAATATCTCTGCCCCATGATGGCAAGTTAAAACTAGTGTTGGCCAATTATGGAAAACACACACACACACACACACATCCGATTGTCAACTAGGGTATTAATAACCCACCAACCAAATATTGAATATAAAAAATTTAATAACCTCCCAAATGATTATAATTTCATCCAAGTAGGTTATTGATTCTAAAACCCTAAATATGATTATGATATAAAAATAAAATAAAATAAAATAAAAACAAAAACCTATAACCTACCTTACCATGATAATATAATCAATGATTCTCAATGTGAGTATTTGAGAATTGACCTTTATGCATAATTGGCAATTTTTAAAAAATATATATAATCAACTAAATTGATAATTGGTGGTATTGTTTTGACAATGAAATTGATAACTAGCAAGTCTAGAATTTTAAATTTAAAACAAAACTACTTGGTCCATTATGAAAAAAATAGCAACACTAGTTCAAAGTAGCAACATTTAAAAGATATAAAAAATGTTTCCTGATGTTTTACTCTTCACAGCGCACCACCCACACCAACCACTCGTACCTCCTTCTCTCCACATCCACAATCACTCGATATAACAAACCATTGCCATTTCGTTACTC
>Ga0116227_10002064_pt1 | contig 45803 bp, 33 predicted proteins | sample S1TSphgellanicum_FD_89693 | JGI IMG/M metagenome (GOLD analysis project Ga0116227, IMG submission 89693) | Host-associated microbial communities from peat moss isolated from Minnesota, USA - S1T2_Fb - Sphagnum magellanicum MG | ecosystem: Host-associated > Plants > Peat moss > Unclassified...
GAAAAAAACGCACCAGTCCCCTGGGTTTGGTAAAAAACAGGGGAAAATTAAAAAAAAACCCCGCAAAAAAGTACATTAGCATTCAAGGGGGGGGGGGGTGAAACTCGGAAAACCATCCTGAGTTTCACCCTGTCTTTCTTTTTTCCTGAGCGGCTCCACTGCTGCTACATAGATTTTAACTGCTCTTACGTGTACCGCTACTAGAATTCCTCTCGAACCTTGTGCATTAAATGCGGAGATTCAGCATTTCGTACTGAGTTTCAGCATTTCATACTGAGATTTAATAAAATTTCCTTACTTTATGGATACCACTAAAAGAGGGGTTAGGGGGTGAAAGGAGGTCGAAAGACAGGGTGAAGACAGGTTGAATTTGCAGATATCTTTAACATAAATAAAAAGTCTTAAGAGCACCATCCTTCAATCTTGTAATATAATATTGTAAGTTGTGACTTATGTAATATGATTCACCTTAAGACTTAGGTTTGTAATATATCTTGTTTATTCATAAGATGTTTTACTTTATGGTTGTTGTCAAGCTCCTTGTTAATTTCTCTTGTTGAATCTATTTAGCATTTTCATTTGTTTCGGGTCTTGACAATCTATTTGGAGAAATGTAGAAAACCACCCACCCTTTAAGGCTCTTAATGATAGTGATCATAAAACCACCACTAGCATCCGTTGGCTTTGTAAATCCCTTGGGAAAAGTCTTCCTAATCATCCATAGTTAGATTGTTTGACACATGTTACATGCATAAAAAGACATAGGTTGGAACCATATGGTATATGATACGATATGGGGGCACATGGTGGTGGGTTCCCATAGTTCCACCTAACAAATTCTTGCCCAAAGCTATTAATGCATTCAAATTCCACAATTATACTACCTCTAGACTCTTACAACCCCAAAATTACACGCAACAAACCCTAAGCATTCCAACATCTAGGAGCTAAAATGGTCATTGAAAGTTCAAGTTTTCACTAATCAAAGTCATCAACATACCCAATAGACTAGTTTCCCAATGAATGTCTGAAATTTACTTTCTTCCTCATCATATTAAATTGAAGCCTTATTGATTTAAATGGGAGTCCATTTCTTCTAACTCATGGCAAAAAATCATAAAACAAAGGGAGAAATTTCCCAAATGTATTTGGAAGGTAGACCTTCTTATATCCATGAATATCCTTCCTGTGTTCACCTATAGGTGTAAGATCCCTCCCATTGTCACAAAGTAGGCATAAGAAGCCTCGTATTCCTATGAATGATTTTCTTTTTTTTATGTTGTGTCATTGGCTAGCATCCCAAGAAGGATTTAGTATTAAATCGCAATAGAATAGGTAGGACAATAAATTAAAAAACTATAATTGTACCAGTGTTTGGTGACTTGCATGAACATGCATTTTTAATTTGGCAAACTCAATTCAAAACCTTGTTTTATTTTTCATTTTTTCAAAATTTTCAATTAAAAAAAAAGCCGTTGTAATGGTTGCAGCCTCAATTTTTTCTTCACATTTTGAAGAAATTTTGCACCAAAAAAAAAGGATGATTCATATGCCTCATGATCAATGCTTTTCATTTTGGGGTGGATTTTTGCACTATACTGACAAAACAAATCTAGTGCGAATCAATGATTTTTCTTGGTGGTGAATTTTTTTCCATTTTGCACAAAAAAAAATTCGAAAGAAAATCTCTTGCAAATTCCCTGATTATGAAAAAAAATCAGCAAAAAATGAGAAAAAAAAGTTCATCAAGATTACCTAAAACATGAGAGGGTGCTTAAGATTTTTTTGACTTTCATATTTTGAATATCACCAAATTTGGCCAAACACTCATATGGATAATGCCACTTGAGCAACGCCACAATTCTAATTTCAGTGATGATGTTTCATCAAAACTGGTTTAAGTAAGATGGGTATTTTGGTGATCGTCACTACAAGAATTTCAAAGTCATTTTGAATTATAATTTGTCATAGATCAAATTTTATTTCAGAATTGGTTTTTTTTGTGGTGTGTTTGTATCTGATTCCTTGTCTTGCACTCTTTCAATGTTTTTATCTATTTTGTTTTTTGTTATTTGTTTTACACTTTTTCAGTGTGTGTATATATATATATATATTGGGTCTCTTTGTATCAATAGCATTTTGCTTACCAAACTAAGAATGTAAAAATATATTAATAAAACAAAATGACATATTATGAAATTTACAAAATTTTATTTTTTGGAAGGACAAAATTATTACAAAAAATTTATTATGTCCACACAAAATAATTTAATCAACATCACTGGTAGTGCGAAGCATCGCAGAGCCCAATTATATATATATATATATATAGTTCTCAAATTTTTGAAAGACAGAAAAATATGGCCTATAAAATCACTGGTTCTGTGAGGAAGACCGCCAGTTCTTAGAAGTTTTTGAAATGACCACAACCCATGATTCTTTAATTATATTTCTTAAAACTAAAAAGACAAGAAGATGAATCCATAGTTCTCTGATTCTGGAACATCAAAAAACTGGAGCCAGCAGTTAACAACAAAATTAGATACCCACCCAACATTCATTGATTTATACCTGACGTACAATACATAACACACCTCCATTTATAAACGCTCAACATTGTATGGATTTCATTCGTGTGCATCCCTGTATTCAGTCAAATCCTTCACTTTGCAAGGCAGGCTTGACAGAGAATGGCAAGGGACGCCATCAAAGGAAGCCTGGGGTAATTTTTGTTGGCCATACCCACAATGAACGAAACCAGATGTCCAGGGTCTCTCTGACATGAGCACAACACTTGAAACACAGATATAATAACATTCTGTATCTTACCAAAGACATCAAGAGATTTAAGTACAATGGGTTCTGCTGAAAGCCAGAAGAGAAGACATTGCTTGAAATCTAAGGCTGTGAAACCTGATGATGTTTAACAGCTGCCTGCTTTGCCTAAATGAGGCATGAAGAACATCTACCCATTGAACACAAACATCTCCAAAGTGACATGAAAGGCATGACCCATGTATCAGATCTGTAGTTTGACTAATGACAGAGAAGAGGTGTGTGCTGTGAGGCATCACCACAAATCATGAATGCTACAAGGTAATCTAAAGAACTGAAAGTTTACAACTCTAAATCTGATGCATCTGCACAAACTGTGAACATGCTGCTGAATGGTGTTTTTCATCATTTGCCTGCCACTCTAGTTGCCATTCTGCATTGGAAAGCATGCACAATGTCCGTCGCCTATTCTTTGATCATTTGCTGGAAGACTCTCAACACCCCCAGCCCCCCTTTGGAGGTCACAAAACTATGAATTCCTCCAAACCAGTAAAATGTGGGTTACTGCTATCATGACTTGCATTGGCCATGGTTTACATGACTGGGAAAGCAAGAGAGACACCTTTCTTTGAACATGGGGCCAAGCTTTTTGTTCAGGTTGCTGGATTTTGATATTCATTCCATCCACAAAGGCTGAGGTCATTTTTTATGACCTTCTCCTCCAGAATTTCTAAAATTTGGGCATCTCACAGAGATCAGGGTGTCTGGTTTACACCAGGACCATCTAGTTTTAGTACCGAACTCGTTTTCTTTGGCTCCCAACTTCATCACGTTCATCCTGCCACAAACCCTTGCTAACTTGTAAGTTGCTATAATGAATTATTGCAAAAGGATACTGTGAGCTGCAGAGATTTTTGTGGAGGTGTGTGCAAAGTTTAGGTCAACTCGGGAAAGGTCTGAAGAACCACCAAGAATGGATTACAACCTGAATGAAATAGTTCTGAGTGGATGTTTCCAGGGCCCACATAACATATCAAGACAACATATACAAACATGCAAGACAATGAAAGCAGTTTGCAAGATAGACATAATGGTCAAGTAGGTTGAAACCACTTGAAACCAAGATGCCTCAGGGACCCCTTGTTATGTCATGCAAAGCCTAACAGTGCACTGCAAATCAGTGGAAAAAACATCTATGAGCAGTCATGAGCACCATCAACCTGGTCATAAGACTAAATCTGGGTCAAAAGAGATTGCAACAGGTTAGTGAAACTATGTAGCCCTCTAAATCCTGAGGCATGATTGGAACTGACAATTGCTTCCAAGCAACAAAGAGATGCATACCGTAGTCTCCAAGGGATGAAAATCATCAAGCAAAGGCAAGATATCATTGCCTCCTTGTCCATCAACTTCCATGCGAACACTATCAGCTGCCAGAAGCTCTGGTTGTACCTTCACATCAAAGTTGCAAGGTCAGGTGATAGTCCTGCTGTTAACTGCAATTTAAGCTACAGTTGCATGGGCATGCTGATCCAATTTGCACACAAATCTTGCCAAAACAGTAGAAATTTCTTGAATTGAGACACTGTTGTTGCTTATAAGCAATCATAACATGTCCACATTATTCAAGTGAAGCCAACAATATCATCTTGTACCTCTTCATTGTCTTCACTCGAGTCTGCTCTTGCTGCAGACTCTGTCTGACATTTGATATGAACAATTGGGCCCAAAGCTCCACTATCAAGACCCTCCATAATTCCACCAGTGGGAGCATTCATATAGACAGTTCCCTTATACATCCATTCATCTTTCTCATCACTATAGAAGTCTTCAAATGGCTCCCCACAAAGGGCACAAGCACTTTGATTTTCATCGGCTGGCACAGCAATGCTCTCACCATCATCAGTCTCTGAAGATATAGCCGCACCCTCTGCAGCAAAGAAAGAAGGTGCCAGCTGTGTTGTTGATGCTCCTGTGCCACTAAGCCATTCCTTCAGAGTCACAAACCACTTCCGGGAGAGCTTCTTTTGTGCTTTCTGTAGACGATTTCTAGAGACATGCCAGTCCATATGCTTGCTGTGCACCTCTTGTTCCTTGAATCGCAACCCACATGTTTTGCACTGCCTGGGTAAGTTATAATAGAGAGCATTGAGCACAACCTCATGCCTTCCCTTCAGAACTTCTGGCTTGAATTCAATACCAGTAATGTCTTCCTTTGGCTTTGACTGACTTGTAACAGCAGCCACCTCTGAAAAACTAGTCATACCTCCAGAGACGGTGACGAGTGTGGCTGCAAGTGCTGATGAAGAAGAATTTGACTGCCCATCAGGAAGGACTTCTGGGTTCCCTGAGTTGGAAAAACCAGGTTTTGAGCTAGAAGCACCAGGAGGAGTCCATAAGAGACCATGAGTGGAAACCGTATCATTTGATGTAGCAGTTGGCACTGGGGCAATAAGACCCTTGGCAACGAGAGACTTAAGAAGTGAGTCTATTTGACCCATTGGTGCAGGCAATGGTGTTACTCCAGGCAGAGGCAAAGAGATGGAATTTTCTCTAACAGCAGAAAGAGGTGGGGGACCAGGGGGAAGAGGGGGTTGCCCATGATGGGATTGTTGTTGCTGAGGGGGATAGTTAGGCAGGGCAGAAAGTATTGGATTCCCTTGCCCTGAAACTGTTGTTGGATACTGTCCTCCATGGGCTCCTGCTTGCATAGACAAAGGGCTGATAGCTGAAACTGGTAGATGTGGTGGTGGGGGCTTGCTTGGCAAAGGGGATTGCCCTGAAATCAATTGCTGGACTTCACCAAGTCCTGAAGAAGGTTGTTGCAGTGGAACACTTTGAGGCTGAGACTGTGGCTGTGGCACCAATGGGCTTTGTACAGTGGGTAGGAGACCTGATTTCCACAAGGCTACTAAATCAACTGTCTCTGTGCCTTGCATCTCAGTCTGCCCATTTGCCATCAAACCTGACATTGTGCCTTGCTGGAACTGAGTCAACTGACCTTGTTGGGCTTGACCTAATGAGGATACAGGTTGAGCTTGCTGGGAAGAGTGCTGTAGAGAACTGCTTGAGCTTGGTGGCCTGAACTGAGGAGACATGCTGGAGAAATCAAGGGACGTTCCTTGAGAGGACTGGAGACTCTGAGGATTCACTGGTAACTGAGCAGGCAATGTTGGGTCCTGATGCAGAGGGGGCCGAACTAGGCCAGCCCGCTCATTGAGGATGTGTTGCAGCACGTGATGTGGCTGATTTGGCAGGTAGCGAGAACCAAGGCCAGGCTGCCTTTCACTTTGCTGAAAGGTCACATTTGAATCTGGTGTAGAAGGTGAATTGTTATGTGCTTGTCCTAGCTTTGAAGGAAAGTTTGGCCTGATACCAAAGGGGCCTGCTGTAGCACCTCCTCTGCTGGGTGAAGGGATCAGGGTTGTGGTGGAGAAAGGTGGTACATTGGATGAAGCTAATGGCATGATGCGAGCTGGGACAGATACCTGCAGACCAGGGAATTCTGCATGGATGAATTTTGCAAGAAAACTGACAAATACATGGAACCATACCGATTTACTGAAGCACTCATCATTTTTTCACAAACTCACCTGGGGGAGAACCAATTGATTATCTGCAGATGATGAGAACTGTTGAGACCGAGGAGTGCCTCTAGGACTTTGCCAACCCAGATCATAAGAAGCTCCAGGAGAATGTAATCCATGCATCTGACCTTTCCCCAGATTCCTCTCCCCAGGAATCCAATCATCCACTCTTGAGTTTCCACTGCCTACTCCTGGCTCCTGAGCATGTGGTGTCAGATCCTCCCAGACATACTCTTCCTCATCAGCATTTTGCCAGTTCTTGATTCCTTGCATATGTGACCCAAAGGACTGGGGTTCTGGCCCTAGAACCTTAAGGGAACCCCCATCCCCTCCAGTCCCTCGTTTATTCATCTCCATTGCTTGAGGAAGCAGGACAGGACCTCCTCTCCAAGGTCCAGAGGTCATGTTCCTGTGTCCATGGCTGTCAACGCCAGAGAGCCTTGGACCTGACTGGTGCCTCATATTATATCCATTTGGTTGGGAGTAAAGTCCCCCATCACCAGGACCTCCATTACTTTGCCTCTGCATCTCTTGTTCTCTGTACCACCCACTTTGATCAATTCTCTCTGCACCTGGGCGTCCACCGATGTCAGACTCAGGGCCTCCCCACCTTTCACGCTCATACTCTGGGAAGTCATAAACAGGCCTCTGACCATAACCTGTTTTGTCAAATTGACCTTGCTGACCTGGCTGCATGGTCTGCAACAAGAACATTGAAGCCAATGAGGATTTATCTCTTGATTTGTTGTCAAAATTTCTGACCAAATATATCAAGAAGAGGAACATGAGGGTTATAATCACAGAAACATACAGGTAGTCTTTGTGGTTGAGCATCAGGCCATCCTTTTGCATTCTCATGCAGTAAGGGCCTATCTACATCTCTCATCCGAGCGATTCCATTGCTCTCAGCAACAACTCCATCAGCCTGCCATACAAATAGCACACACTAGAACACTTCCATCAGGTGCTTAACTTCACCTGACAAACAAAGTGAGAAAGTACTCAAGCTTACAGGAAGAAGGAAACATTGGGGCCCATGTGACAAGATGGATCAAAGGTAGCATACCCTGCTTCTCGAGGACTGTAGTAAAAGTTGGCGTTGAGCTTCCAAGTACTTGGGGTTGACATGAATGCCATGCCCAGAACGAAGAACAGCCAATTCAATGGGCCGTGATGGCTGGGAGGACATCACAGGCTCCTTTGACTGAAGACTGAATTCAAGCTCCGCTTCAATGACATGCAAAGGGCCTGATGGGAAAACACCCCGCCATGTCCAAAATAAATGCTGCATGGCAGTGTAGGTGACAGAGTCTACTTGCCGATATGCCTTACAGAACACCTGCATTCCCATCTAAGGTTAGTAATTGCAGGCTCTTGGACTCAAGTAAGTACTGATGACCAGCCAGATAAGGCAACAGTAACAGTCTTAAGCAATTGGACTATTGAAGTGAACACCAAACAAAGGACATATCTAGTATAAAAGGTCACTAAGAGGAATTCAGTTAAGGAAACCCTGACAAGATAGATACCTCAGGAAGGCGTGCAGAAAAATATTTCACATACTCGCCTCCAATATTCTTTACAATGCTGTCAAGAAGATACAATGATGGAAGCTTCTGCTCCTTTGGCACCTATTAACATATACACAATAAAACTTCAAATATGCCCACAAAAAAATGTACCTGAAAAAAATTGGTAATAAATGACAGTGCTCCAAAGGGAGAGACATTAGGTACTTCAATGGTAAAAAAAGAATCATGCCAAAACCCTAAGTGTAAATTCTCCATTGCCTGTTGGTTCATGTTGATGCTTCTTCCTGGCTGAAGAACCCATTGCTTCTGCTAAAACATAGTCCTCGACAGGGGGTTTTTTTTTTGTTGCATTGGTGTGGATTTATGTTGCAGATGCAGCCCAGCTTGTAAAGGTTGCAAGCTTGATAAGAGCAATGTTGTGAACAGACACAAAAAGTCCCGAGGAAGAAGGAAGGAGAGAACATAAACGCCGTAATGTCTTACCATAACAATGTGATCACAAATAACGGCAGATATGCCTTGCGCTGCGTGAGCATTCTCTCCAGCGATGATTGTGAGATTAGTAATAATTGGCTTCGAGTTGAAAGTGAGCTCCATCAGTGCGGACTTGTACTGAGAAACAAGTTCTTGAAGGTCTTCAATGGGAGTTTCAGTCTCTTCTTCCTTATTCCTCTGCTCATTTGGTTCCCTATCCTTGTCATTGCTACCTATTTTCGAGCCGCCTCGCAACAACAACTCGTTGTTGAAACCCATTCTTTTCTCGCCTTTCTTCGTTTCTCCTCCCGCTTTCTTCAAATACGTCGAATGGTTTGCAATAATAGCGTTGCTTGCCCAGCCTTCTAATACTTTTGGCTCCCTCTGCCAGTTCATGAGAACGCTGCTGCTGTTCCTTTCTAATATCGGCCTCTTCCAAATCAGGCTAAAGTCTCTGGCTATCTGCTGAGTCCGAGCAAATTCCCTCTTCTTCTTCCTCTCCCACATTCCAGTAGGGATATCCCCGTCACTTGTCTCACGAAACTGCCACTCATCTCTTCCCTCGTTCCGCATACTACTACCTCTGCAAGTTTCTTGCAAGCAATTTCACAAACGCCTCCTGGAGCTACATTCTCTCTCTCTCTCTCTCTCTCTCTCTCTCTCTCTCTCTCTCACACACACACACACACACACACACACACACACAACCTCAAAAGAAAATCCACTACTAACTACAGCACCAGGAAGAACAATAACAATATCTTCCTCTTTGTTTTTTTATTTTCCATTACAGCACCAGGAACAATAATGATATCTCCTCCCTCCCGGTCGATTTTCCACTGATATCAAAAACCTCAGAAGAGAAACCCAACGAATTTATTCCTTCGTTCCAAGTGCACCGGATTTAGGGTTTGGCGCTTTTATGGTGTCCCAAAACCTGCCATTATTATTACGACTACTGTACAAGGCCAAAATTGAATGTCTGTGGTGACCGACCCCGTGTAAATAACACAGGCCTTCTTCTCCACAGACAAATTATGGTGAGATAGAAAGAAGAAGACAAAAGTGAGACTCTCTCTAAGCTTGTGCTTTGGCGCCTGGAAGAAGCCGTGGTGGTTTTATTTCTTGCGTCGCAAGCTTGAGAGAGAGAGAGAGAGAGAGAGAGAGAGAGAGTTGATGTCGTAGAGAGGCCAAAGAGCTTCGCAAACGCCGGCGGGCGGGAGAGAAGAAGCCACCCGTAGTATCGTCGCCCGCGCCGCGCAACCCCTGTTCACATGGAAGCGGTTAAAAACCCAGAACAACGTTTAAGTTATAATAATCTCCGGCAATTCTGATCAGATTTTATTTTTATATAATTTTTTAAAAGGGTTTTTAGTTTTAGTTTTTCTTTTCTTTTTTTCTTTTTTTCATGTGTACAGTACTAGTGTGTGGCCTGTGCCTTTGGGCCCAAGTGTTACCACGTCCTCAACTGATTTTTCCTTTCAAAACCTGGTTTTTTGGAATTTATTTGAATTTTCCGGGGCAGAAATCACTTCAAAATCAATACCTCCCACATTCTGAATCCAAATCTTACCATATAAATTCCATTAAATCCTCGCTAAACAATATCTTTCTAATAACACCAAATGCACATTCCAATTCCTCCGAAATTTTCAGCTACGATTTAATTTAATTTAATTTTCAGTGAAGAAATCATTCAATATTCAAGAACTTTTGCATGGCAAAGTCCAAACGCCATGGAACCAAGCCCATGCGCCCTTCCTCGTGGAACCAAGCCCGTGCACCCCTCGTCATCGAGAGCTTTCACAAAGACACCAACAACGCGATCTGAAGCATCCCAGAGCAGTGGGACTCATAACTACAAAACAAAACAAACTACATTCCTTCATACTTTGCCCTAGGGTCAGTTTCCTGATTAAATAATCTATTTAAAAAATGTAAACGAATTTTCCTGAAAATAAAAAGCTGAGGTGTTCAAAACATCATAATTATCACAGGTTAAAATCTGAATAATTTCTCTCCTCATATGAAGATATATCTCATATTAGATCATGAAATAATAATAACTTTAAATTAATTTTTAAAAATTAATTTAAAAAATTAATTATCTGTTTCGTCCATGCGTAAACTGACCCTATGCTAAGGGTGGGTAGTTTGTTATTGGCTCTAGAGGAGAGACTACCAAACGATGTGCTTCTTCATCTGGTCTCTCACTTTGAGGATTGTTCATCAAATGTTGTTCATTTTGAGTGTTAATTAGGTCCTCTTTCCATTACACTATTATGATCAGAGAGATGATGAGAACATGTGTTCTTTTTTAAGTTCTCTAGAATGTTCCCTTTCTCACTATGAGATGTTCCTACCATTCCTAACAATAATTACTTACTTACATATTTCCAGCCTAGTTGCAACTAATCTTCAATGAAAGGTGCATGTCCATGCAACAAATAACAAGGGCTCCATTTTAGTGGCTTTTTCATTAGGTTGCTGCAATCACAAGATCATGCATATTATGTGTAAGCTAGGGGGGATCACAACATCCTAATGGAAAGAAAACCCTGGTGGCTAGACTATGAAATTATGCAATTTTTCATTTGGGTCCCACATTTTGAGGATTGTTCACTTGCGAGGTGTTACTCTAAGAATATGGAACTAGGCATGAAAACATATGGAACTAGGCATATAGTGTTCATCTTGATCCCACATTTTGAGGATTGTTCACAAGGTAGGTGTTACTCTAAGACTATGGAATTAGGTATGTAGTTTTCATATGGGTGAATCCCACATTTTGAGGATGGTTTTCCAAGTGTCATTCACCTCTCCTATTCATTCAATGAGCTGCCCAAGTTCAATCATTTACATCTGTTTATGCATGTACTTTGCATGACAAATCTATGACAAACATCACTCTATAACTTCCAAAGCCATTAACAACAACAAATGTGCAAAGGATCAAATGGGTATTATGTTATCATTTTAGAAGAATAATGTAAAGTTCCAATGAAAGACAAATATAAATTTGATAATACCCAATAAAAGGGTAGCTTCAACACATTCATGTTGAATAATTTATTTGTTTTGAAAATACCACGTCAAAAAAGGGATATTCCTCACTATTTTAAAAGGTTTTCTACTTTCCTTCACAAAATTTTGTTCTTTGAAAAAAATACTTTTTGAAATTTTCATCATTCCTACAAATGATATAAATAAATTGTCCAAGACACCAATGTATTACAATATTCAAGAACCACACAATGAAAACCACACAACTGCAAACCTTATATTGTATAAGGTTGGCATTTGTTTGTGTTATCATGAATTGTCAAAGTATTCATATTTTAGTGAGGAGAATGAAATTGAGACATCAAATTCACTTAAAATCTAGTGTTGTACTAACACATCATAGTTATTGTGTGTGAAAAACAAATCTTGATTTAAAATCAAATCTTTCGCTATTGCCACAAAAAATTAAGAACGAAACAATGAATCATTCCAAACTTCATTGAATCCAACAAGAGAACATGATTTACAAATTAAAGAAATAGTTTTCTAAAATCACTAGCAAGCTTCAAGTCTTTAGTTGGTTATTGAGATTGTGGAACTCACTATCATTTCAAAACACACTAGGTCAACTTTGTAATCCTTTTTTCAATTCCAATAACAAATAAGATAATGTGTGGACCACATTATAAGCTTTCTAGAACAATTAAACACAATAGACATACAACTAATAACAAGTAGATCTCGTAAATCATCTTAAGCCAATGGAAGGTGTCCCATTGTTCACATTTATTATCTTTTGCTACATCCATAACAATGTAGCATTGAACATCATGAACAAAATTGACAAAATTGACATAACAATGCATGAAAATCTCCCACGTCCAAAGAATTATCAATGTGAATTTGAACTAGGACAAAAATAATAAAAACAAAGTTTAACTTCGATATTACATGCATACAAAAATAACTTCAAAAAAGGCCATGAAACATGTAAGAATGTATTCGAAGAAAGGTTTATAAGTTGTAACATGGAACAGTTTGAAACATAAAGCAAAAGGAACAAGGATAAAATATAATGTTATATTTCATATTGATTTTGAACATATTGAAAAAAAAAATTATCTTTTATAAATTTGAAAGGAGGCAAGGGGAGGGGGGGGAAAAAACTAATTTTATTTTTATCCATGTGGGGATTTAGTCCAAGGAAACTTTCTACATGGTTAATTATCCAAAAAATCTTGTTGAAAGTAATTTTTTACATGTTTTTATGGATGACAAATGAATAACATGATGGATCAATTTCATTGATTGTAAATAAACATGAATGACAATGGATGATTTCATTTTTGAAATATCTTATTTATATGGTTATTGAATTTTAAGTGATTTTTTACTGAAATTTAATTAAATTTACACAAATGATTTTTCCATCATTGTCCAAAAATTAATTGATTGTGACCACATCTTAACTTTCTTAAACCTTTAACACTTGAACCAATGATGTTTGAATTCACACATGGGTCAATGAAAGGTCGTGTTCACACTTGTTTCACACATTGGCCAATGACACTTGAGCCATTTCATACAATCAATGCCTCTTCATCATATTGGCTTTCATATTTGCCCTTTTACATCACATTGAAAAATTCATGGGGAATTTTTCATTGATCATCCTATTTGCTTAAATTATTTCAACTAATCTTAATACATGTTCATCATATTAACACTTGTGTTTGCCCTTTCACATATATATCACATTAGAAAATGCATGGGGAATTTCCCATTGGCCATTTTATTTGCCTTATTTGCCATCACTTTGCCAAAAACAATCTTTCATGACAAAAACATTTTATGACTAGATGTTTTAAGTCTAATTATGTAATCATATATCCTTTGTATTTTGTTATTCATCATTGTTGTGATTACATTACAATTATAGACTACATGCAACTGAATGGTTACTTAAGCTAGGTTATGATACCTACATAGGTTACACAAGTTACCTACTTGTTTAAATTAGCCTAAGCCACCTATATACATCACTAAACTACCTATATACTAGGTTACATAAGCTACATAGGCTAAGGTTAGTTGTTTACATACCTAACCTACCTACCTAGGTTAAGTTCTCTACCTTTATAAATAAACTTGCGAAAAAAATTAAAATGTTCATATATTATATGTTGACAAAAAATTACACTTTACGAAAGTGTGGTTCATTAATTAATTAAGACTTGATTTCTCATCATTGATGTGAGGAACTCAAGTCCTTGTACTTGTAGCTAGATTGTCCATGCACTTAACAAAACTTGGGGTGGCCTAAATGACATAAGGAAGCTTAGGCATAGCCTACCTAGCCTTAGGTGGCCTAAATGGCATAGCTTAGGTGACATAAACTACTCGGCCTTAAGTGGTTTAAGTTACCTAGGTTAAGCTAAACTATGTGACATCTTGTGAACATATTTTCAATTGTCTCATATCCACACAACATGGGTTTTAAATATATATAATTTCATATTTAACCAAGTGGCAATAAATGTATGATCTCTTATTTTTTCAATGTTTTTTGCAATCGTAGTCACTAAAGCCATAGATATATACATGGTTGCAAGTGCACAACTTAATGTCCTTTGTGACATATCTTATTTGATTAAACAATAATGTACAATCGCATGTAATCATGTATGTTACATATGATTATGATTCAATGATGTATATAATCATAAAAGATGCATTTTGACATAATATATTGTTACCTTTTGACATCATGTAAGGAAATGAATGTGTTTACCGAATTATTTGGATGCTTGCATATTATCATATTTCACATTGAAACACATGGGAAATGGCATGTTCAAGGGTAGAAGTTTGTTTTGTGTTGTTCATTTTATCCATATGGAACATCAATGTAATACAAGATGGTCCATTTCAAGGTATGTATTTCTCAGCTCGTGTTGTTTCACATTTATGAATTATTCAAGAAGCAAATAAAAAAGAAACAAAAATTTGAACAATGGAAAACACAACCATATGGATTGATCAAATATAAAACAATTTACAACTAAGAAATGTAGAATGAGGAAATAAAAATAAACATTATTTCTTTGTCAATAATTTGTATTACACAAATGTAATTAAACATGGAAATTTTGTTATATGTTTTGCCAAAATCAACATATTATATTTTTGCCACAACAAGCTTTGATTGTGGATGTCAAAAGGTGTGCATGATATATTTGCTTTTGTTATAAACTTTTGGGATCTAATTGGCAACCCAAACATGTAACTATTGGTTTGTTTGAAGCAACAAAAATTACTAGGTGGGCATTAGCCAATAATTTAACAATTTTTTTTTATCAATATGGGTTAAGAAACAAAATCATTACCTAAGTTAAGGATGAAGGTTCAAATTTAAATACTATGACAATTGTTTTGAAATATGTTATAAAATGTGAAGTTTTCAAGGTTTGGATGAAAGTTTTTAGGGTTCTTATTTTAGCCATGTTTTTCCAAAGCAAATTAATATGCTACTACTAACAAAAAAGTTTGCAAAAATTTCAAGTTTGTTCTAATCAAGTTTGCTTAGTTGTATTTGTAAAAATGTATAAATTGGTATTAAAAATCTGGAAAGGGTAGATAAGAATGGAACAAGGCTTATTTAGATTCAAAAATGCCTCTACAAAAATTAAATATTTCAATGAAAATAAGATGATTATTCAATCTATTGTAATCTTCTCCATAATTATTGTCTTTTCTGTTTTTTATTGATTTGTTCTAATCAAGCATTCTAACATTGTAGTTTTAAATTTGTTTACATATTTGCTAGTAAAATCATTATGTTTCAAGAAGCTTTACAATTCAAAGATGTTATTATTATTTATTATAATAAGTAAAATATTATAAGAATAAATGGAAGAGTGCTTCCCTTTTTTACTTGGCACATCTTTAAAATAATTATGATTCCTTATCTCTTGTTGTGACTGCATGTGTTCTAATCCAATCTAGTAGCCATTGGTTGCCTTCTAATGCATTACAGTCTACGATTACTATGTGTTTAAAATTCACGGAAGAAATTACAAACCCATCTACACTAGTAAGTTTGATTGATGATGATTTTGGGATAACTTTTGAATTGTCTTTGTTTGCTTCCAACATCAAAAAAGAAGTTTGTGGCGTTTTAAATTCTTTTCTTTCTTTTAAAAAAAAATTGAAGAAAGAAAAGCTTACAACATGTTATTTTTTATGTTGGACCTAGATTCAAAAGCCTTTGTCTAGTATGTCCTTTTGTTGGTTGAAAGGAAGGTGTAAGTATTGTGGATGAATATGATAGGAGAACTTTGTATCTTATGTTTTTGAAGTGTTATCATCATTTACATCCAATGACATAATTTGTTGGATGTGTAAATCAAACAAGCGATGAAAATTCTAATTTGGATATTTTTCAACATAATGCATCCACAAGTGAACCATCAAAGGAATTTGTCACCATGGAATTATTGATTTTCAAACATTACCAAGTGGATCCCAAAGACATCAAATGTCTTGTTCAACGGTGGGGAAACATGAAACCATGTTTCCTATAGTTGGTTTTTTGGCTTGTCAATTCTTAGGCATGATAAGGTCACAAATGGAAACATAAAGTTTTTTTTTTAGCGGGCATATTTACAAACCTAAAGAGATGTCGTTTACAATTTTAAAAATTTTAAAAATCGTTTTTTGTGAGAATAAATTGACCCAATGATCTTAGAAATGGATGCTTTCCAACTTAACAAAGATAATTCAAACATATTTAAGTTTTGAAGAGGAATTAAATGAATTTAAATAATTATTTGAACAAGATGAAATAGTGAACATTAAAAATGTTAATTTTTTAAAATTTAAATTTTTGGTGCAATTTTGTTATTTTAAAGATTAAAATTTAATATTTGAAATAATAAATTTTATAATAACTGGTCTGTAAAAATTGGCTTTGAAAACCAATTGGTATAATTTTTTTGAGAATTGATGTTTTGAAACCCGGACAAAGTTATTTTTTGCAAATTTTTGAAACCTTGCCTGAATGTTTGTAAAAATGAAAATAAAAATGAAAAAAAAATCAGGTTGGGTCTTTCAGAACAATCTAATACCCGGACCTAACGATTCTTTAAAAAAACTAGAGAACCACCCTATTCAAAGGCTTGCCTATATTGGAGTTTGTTAATGATCATCACTTCTATTTTTGGCCAATTGTTTTCAATTCTTTCATCATATGCATCATGTTCCAAAAATAAGTATTGAAACCAAATATGATTTAATAAGCACCAATAACACATGATATTATGTTATATATTATGGACTAGAAATATAACAAACAATTATCTTTAGATCACTCTAGACTATAATAAAAAGCATCCCACAAACTGAAAATTATTTAATTTTTTTTTTTTTTTTCCTCATGCGTGTGAGTGATCTTAAATTAAGTTTTATTTAATGGTTTTGTCAAGAGGTGTTCAAGATTGATAATTTCTTGGCATTTTTTTCTCTTTATCAATGGTAGAGCTTCTCCCCCCCTTAGCCATTTTCCTATTTTTTGAATGTTTTGGTAAATTTTCAATATATTTACCATTTCTTCTGAGGCCAAATGCCGAGGGCTGGTTATTTTGGGAATGCCCCGCCCAAGGGCTGTAACTGGTGTAAAAAATCTGTTGCAGTAATTTTTTTTTACTGTGATACCCAGCAGGTACCTTCAGGGTATCACAGAATTTTTTTCATTTTTTATCTGGCAGATATCCTTCTGGTACTTGTCAGGTATCACGTTTCATCGTTTATAAAAACTCAATACCTGGCTGGTAGGTTATGAATAATCGGTCTGATAACCGGGTTGAAGCTCAATAACCCACCAACACTGGTATGGACCAGTGTTAGGCGGGTATCAATTTTGTTGATGCTCACAAATCCGGGGTTCACAAAATAGATTACAAAAGGTCCTTGGTTCTCACTTTTCAATTTTAAAAAATTATACACCAAGTTAGGGTATCAATATTTTACTTAAAAAAACTTAACCAGTTCTCATGATGTCAATTCTCATAAATTTTAGAACAGTTGATTATCATTCAACAGTTCTCATCAACCGGTTATTACTTTTTAAAAATTAAATAATAATAATCAAAATGACAATTTTTAATATTTAATTCATTTAAAAAATTTAAAAAATCATAATTATCCATATAGCAAGGAAAGCACAGCACCTGAACCCTGAGTTTGGACATACATGAGATGAGATTCAAAAAAAAACTTGAAAAAAAAAAGTACATTAGCATTGAAAAGGGGTGAAACTCAGAAAACCATCTATTATTTTGTGGTAGGCTAAACTGAGTTTCATCCTGTCTTCCCCTTTTCCGGAGCGCCTCCACTGCTGCTACATATATTTTCACTGCTCCTAGCAAAACTACTATATTGCAAACCTTGAGCATTAGACCTTGTACACTGTACCTGAGAACCTGACCCGGGTAAATGGGTTTATGTCACCCGGGTCTATATATCTAGTTCTTCCCATCCGGTTCTCACTTATTACATGAATGAGAACCGGTGAGAGGTTTTCAGTCAGAGTATCACTCAAAAAGATACCCCGATAAGTTCAGATGATAATACCCGTGTGATACCCTAATTATTAGGGGGGGGGGATTTTCATTACCCTGCCAACACTGGTATGGAGTATGGAGCAGTGTTTTTTTATTCCTGGCAAAGTTTCGCCATTTTTCGACAAAGAAATTGGGAAAATTTAGCTTTTAAAGTGTAATTCAGCCAAATTTTCTTTTTTGGGCGGGGGGGGGGGGGGATGTTAATTTCGCCAAATTTTCGATATTAAAAAAAAAAAAAACAGTAGTGCAGTATTGTGAGGAAGGTCGGCAATAGTGGAGCAACGTCGCATTGATTATCCGCCGCCCTAACGTTCCTCCGTCACCTAGAGCTTGACGGACGTGAAGACGGAATCGACTACGGGAACGACAGAGAGCCATTGCTCAGACGAATTGCCGTAAAGAAAGAGCGAGCGAGCGAGAGAGAGAAAGAGAGATGCTTAGCCTACCCCTATCCGCCGGGACTGATATCAATGTTCCCGCCAACAACCCTGCCATCGAGGTCAGGTACAATTGATCCATATTGCGGGTGGTCCTTGCAAATCTGTTTTTGTTGCGGAATCCTTTGAAAACCCCAGTTGTCTTTGGTGTTGTGAATTTCGTCGGAATTCGTCGGAAGATCGAGCTCACCCTGTAGTCAACTAGGAAGCTTTAGACTGCTGATAGTTTGAATGGCGCCATTGAAGAAGCGAGTGACTGGAGCTGCGGCGGCACAACCGCAGCGTACCATTGCTTCCTTCTTCACCTCTCCGAGACCAGGTTTACGGGTTGCACATTCTTCTGATGGCACGAGATCGACGACTTCAGAGCTTGATGGGCCTTTCATTGATCACGAATTGCAAATTGCCGTGCAAACTGGTTCTAGAGCATCTCCGGTAGTGTCGTCGACGACCTCTGAGTCGTTATTACAGGGGACTACGACTGGTAGTAGGCCTGAGTTAGTGATCGGGAAGAAGCTTCAGGTCTACTGGCCTTTGGACAAAAGGTGGTATGCGGGTTGTATCAAGTCTTACAATGCAAAGCTAGGAAAGCATGTTGTGGAGTATGAGGATGGAGAGGAAGAGAGCCTGGTCCTCGATGACGAGAAAGTGATTTGGCTGTCAGGAGACGACGACGAATCCAGGGGAGTTGGGAATGGCAGTGGCTTCAGATTGTCTGGAAAAGGTCAACGACGACGCCAATCGCAGGAGCCCAAGGATGGAGGGAAGAAAGGAGGAGGACAGCTCAAAGGATGCAATCCGTCGCAGCGGAAGACACGCGGACAAGTGACCTACGACGACGACAAGGGCACAGATGAAGAAGAAGATGCAAGTGATGATGATGATGATGAGGATGACGTTGACTTTCAGAACGAGACGGAAGAGAGTGACGACGACGAAGATAATGACAGTGCGAGTGATGGAGACACTGATGGTGAAAATAGTGATGAGGATGATGAGGATCTTGCAGCGCACAAGAAGCCCAAGAGGCTAGCCAAACAGACTACTCCTCCCCCTGTGAAGAGGAAACGACGACTTATCAAGAAGAGCGGCGCAGCATTGTCTACTATTGCAGGAGGGACTGTCGATGTTCAGGGTAAATCAGAGACTCCTGCCAATGGTGCCACAAAATTGTCCCAAAGAGGTTCTAAAACAAGTAAGTTGCACCCTGCATCCATTTTGCATGCGCAGTAGGGTTTAGGGTTTGCACATTCAAAGTTAGTCAACGAAGCCAAGTAAATTGTACCTGCATCCATTTGCATGCATAGGGTTTAGGGGTGCACATTCCACACATGTCAAAATGAAGTTCTTAGGAGAATGCTGGAAGATTGAAAGAGTGTCTGGGCTTGTCCTGGCTCCAGCTTTACATTCTATTTGCAATGAATGGATTGCTTTCAAGTAACAGCTCTGGTTTTCAACAGCTCCTCTCATTTGAGTCATTCAATCTGAATTGTAAGTGCTACTGAGATTCAGACATTTGGGGTCACATCAAGCCTCCAGTCTGCTCATGTATGTCATGGCAAGTGGCGTAATCTTGCAGGTACAGATGTACTACTGGTGGGGACTCCAATTCCTCTGTGTGGAGAGGCAGCTGAGCGCTTTGGTGGCCGCAATGCCACAAAATTCAAGTTTCTTGGAAAGTGAGATTTTCCTTCTTGCAGCTGAGATGCCTATTGTGTTGGTTCTTATAACCAGAGATCTGGCATTCTTAGATCCTGTCAGATTTTATGGTTGCAATGTGTGGCTGGTGACCAGGAAAGCATGTCCAAGAGTAAGTTCAGTGTAGATTTGCTCCCTGCAGATGGTTAAAATCACTATCTGACCAATCACTGATAGTGTAATCAGACCAGTCATCATTGTGAAGCACTGTAGACATTGTATGGTATTGAAGCTTGTTGCCTGCAGAGATCGAAAAGATGCTGCAGGTAGGAGACCCTCGGACCCTGCTTATGATTCCCGCACTCTACATCTGCCTACAGAGTTCGTCAATAAACTGTCAGGGGGTCAGGTATGAACCTTTTCAATGGATAAGGGGTTCTCTTATGGCACAGTAAATGGGGGATTATCATGCTTTTAGAAGCATATGAGTATCCTTGCTTCGTGCACCAATGCAAATGTGATCACTTGTGCAGCGGCAATGGTGGGAATTCAAGGCCAAGCACATGGATAAGGTGCTGCTTTTCAAGGTGAGAAAAAGAGCTGTTGTCATGATTGATTTGTGGAAAGTGGGAACTTTGCCCAAGCTGACCCTCTCTTTTAGTCTAACCAGGTTGTTGAACCTATATTTTGCAGATGGGGAAGTTCTATGAGATGTTTGAGATGGATGCTCACATTGGTGCAAAGGACCTGGACCTGCAATACATGAAGGTGTGTATCTGTGAATCTGGTTGTTTTTTTGGTGGTATGTAGAGATAGCCTTGAATCATTGCACCTGAGTTTTCAACATGTTATTTGTGCAGGGTGAGCAACCCCACTGTGGCTTCCCAGAAAAGAACTTCACAGACAATGCAGAGAAGTTGGCTCGCAAGGTACATGATGGGTTTGTGACCCTCTAGTCAAAGTGAAACGGAGTTGTAGCTGAATTATTTGCATAGCTGACATTTGCAGACACTTGTTTCCATGGCAGCCAAGTGAAAAGACCTAACTTCCATCTTCTCTGATGCTGATGGGCTGATACTTTGGGAGTGACACTCTCAAGGTTATGTCCAGACTCCTTCTGTGGTGTTTGTTTGGTCTGGCCAGAACTGACACAATTCTTATCTTCAAAGTGTTTTGTGGATTTTTTCTCTGCAATTTCATAGATATTTTCTCCACTGGCTAAAGTGATGTACTGCATCCAAGCGTGTGCTGAAGGAATGAATGTTCAGGGCCCAGAAGCCCCCAGTCACTACCCTATATGTAGGCCCATCTATGCCTTAGGCTTAGATGCTTGCTTGTACAGGGACAAGCTAAAATTAAATGAAGCTTACACTTGCAAGCTTTTTGTGGGGTGATTGGGGATGTGATGGACTTTTGTATTAGCCCTGCCTCTTGAGTGCTAAATGACATCACGACTGAGTCTTGCTGTTTCTTTGGAAACATGACAGAAACTTAGGGAGGACTCAAATATTGTACAATTTTATCCCTCAATTTCTTTTAACAGATTATTATGCACTCTTGTGAGGTAATGATTCATCACTTATTAATGGCAGCTTGTCACTGTCATTCATGATGAAGGTGATGGTCTGATACTCCAAAGAGTGACACTCTCAAGGTTATGACTGCACGTTCTTGTTGTTTGTGTTTTGATTTGGCCAAGAAGTGAGAAAACAGTTACTTTGAGATTGTTTTTGTGGAGTTTGCTCTGCAATCTGATAGATATATTCTTGTCTCACCAGGTACACAGTATTCTCCATAAGTAGCTCTCTAACTCAATGTCATAAATGTGACCTCAAGAATGAAGAATCAACAGGTTTTTTGAAACAGGGGCTTGGTAGAAGCTGATGTGTGGCAACATGGTTGTCTTCCTGGATACATGCTAAGCCGAAGTAGGCTGGATGGTGAATGGGAGCAGGGTCACCGGGTTTTGGTAGTGGAGCAGACAGAAACACCTGATCAGTTGGAGAGGCGGCGGAAGGAGACAGGATCCAAGGACAAGGTAGAACTGATATCTGTATTCTTGTTGTATACCAAGAATACCTGTATTCTTGAGAGTCAGGTCATTAACTTACATTTTTGTTGGTGCAGGTAGTGATGCGTGAAGTGTGTGCAGTGATAACAAAGGGAACTCTGGTTGATGGTGATATGGTGGCTGTGAGCTCAGCACCATTGCTTATGTTTTCCCTTACAGAATGCTGTCTACCAGAGGGTGCATCTATGATAGGTGTGTGTGTGGTTGATGCATCCACGAGTTGCTTCCAGTTGGGCCAGGTGCTTCCATAAACCTTGATTAAATCATATCTGTATGTGATATTGTTCATTGTCTGCAATTTTGAATCCCTTCTGGAGAACATATGTTGGTGCTTTAGTGAAAAATTCTTGGCTGTTTACAAGCCAAACAGCTACAAGAGAGAATATTCCATTACTGTAGGAAGGTGGGAATCATCAGACAGTTGCAGTAGCATTATGCTTCTCTATCACTGTCATTATGGTGGCAAGTTGGTCACTCTGGCCCTCCAATCAGATTCCTGTTTTGGTTAGGTGTTTCATGGCCTTCACGATGACTCCTGCTGACTAGGTTTGGCCATCTTGCAGTTTGAGGATGATGCTACAAGAACATGCCTATGCTCACTCCTTTCAGAGCTGAGGCCAGTGGAGCTTATCACCCCACGTGGCCAACTGAGCAGCCCCACCCTACGTGCACTGCGGGACCACACCAGGCAACCACTTGTTAATGATCTCACTACTGGTTCTGAGTTCTGGGATGCTCAAAAATCTCTTGAGGAAATCATGAAGGTGTACTCTCATCTTCGTAGTTTGAATGAGAAGGTGGCTGCCCAGGAGGATGTTTTACCGGAAGTTCTCAGACATGTGGTGGAGGCAGGAAAGAAGGGAGAATTGGCGCTATCAGCAATGGGGGCATCTGTCTACTACTTACGTCAGGCATTACTTGACCAGACATTGTTGGCAGTGCGCCGAATTGAGCTGCTACCAGGACGTAATAATATTGTTTCCACTGCTTCAAGCAAAGAGAGCCATGAGTTGATGAGAGGGGAAATTGATGTCACCACAAGGAAGGTGGAGCCACACATGGTACTTGATGCTGCAGCTTTGGAGAATTTGGAGGTCCTAGAGAATCGTGATGGTGGGACTTCTGGGTGAGTCTGATTTAGCATGTCACTATAGACTCAAGGGCTCTGGTATCTTCAATGTCTTTTTATTGAGCTGTCTTCTCAGTGAGCATTTTGCCTTGTGTTTGTCTTGGTTGTTGGTAATATTCAAATTGTACTACTGCAGGACATTGCTGGCACGGTTAGACCATTGTGCTACTCGCTTTGGTCGGAGGTTGCTGCGGAGCTGGCTTGCAAGACCTTTGCTGCAGGTGAAGTCAATTCAACAGCGACAAACTGCAATCAAAGATCTGAAGGTTAGTGTTGGTCTGTTTTATTTTGTCCAGGGCTAATTTTATTGGGCAGTCTCTGTCATCACAACAGAATGGCATACCTTGCATCACTCTTCTATCTGTGACACTCATGAGTTTGATGCTGAACTATGATAGTTCTGATATACTGGTGCAAGTCTGTTGGTGCGGTCTTTGAAATCAGAGGAGTTGTTTTTGTCCATGCTGAACTTACAGTCCTAGTGTATGTGGTGTTTTTTCCTTCTCACTCAGCTAGCCAAGTTGTAAATATTATGGTTAGTCTGTTGCAAATCTTTAAATGACATATCTCCAACTTGTCGTGAGAGGGGTGCAGGTGCACTCAGATTCTAACAGTGTTGAGGGTTTTAGGGGGTGGGAGCTGAGGCAGCAATATCTTTCAAGAAGGCGTTGGCAGGAGTACCTGACATGGAACGCCTACTAGCACAACTGCATGGAAGCAGGTTTATGCCTTTCCTCTCCATGTAAGTGGATTTGTTCTGTCTGTTATATCACAGTAGAACAGTTGTGCTCACAAACAGAAGCATTGGCATGGCAGTGGAGCAAAGGGGAGAAATGCTGCAAATGTGGTGATGTATGAAGATGTCAGCAAGAGGCAGGTGCATCAGTTTACAGCAGCCTTACGGGGCTGCAGGGCAATGCTGCAGGCGGTCACTGCCTTCAGTACATGTCTACCAAGTTTTCTTTGTCCTTACCTGAGAGATCTTCTTACACTTGGTGGGTTCAACCTTTCTGACACTGTCTTTTGGTTTTTGTGGTCTTCTTTTCTGAGCATGTGGTATCTTTTTTGCTGTATTTACCTTCTAGTTGAGCAATTATTGGCATTCACCTTTATGCCCAGATCATTTCTTGTTCAAGAGTGATCATTTGAGCTGCATTCTCATGCCCTTGAACACCAATTCCCAGCAAATGTATGTTAAGAACAGAGTTCTAGAGGTGGGCAGTAAGTTAAGCACACTTAGGTTTGCTATGCACAGGAGAAGTGCATCTTATCATGAAAGTCAATGGGCAAAAGACTTGAAGAGTCCTTTGTCATAAGATATGGGTGTGCAAAGGGATTGACCTTACAATACATATGCCAGTGCATTCATGTGTCAAACTCTCAGGCTTGTTCATGATCCTTTGATGTGACAGGAAAAGGTATGCCAAAGATGAAGTCACTTCTTCAGCACTTAGAAAGAGCATTTGATTGGGCTGAGGCAGAGAAGTCAGGGCGGATTATGCCACATGAAGGTGTGGATGATGACTTTGATGCAGCTGCAACCACCATCACTGAAGTTGAGAAAAAATTGGCTGCTTACCTGGAACAGCAGCGTAAGCACTTCAACAATTCATCAGAGGTTAGTCTCCTTCTATTCAATACTTCTGTGCAGCATTGCAATGATTCCTTTTGCAGCTTTTGTGGACTCTTGTATCTGCCATACTGATTCAGGGCTAGTGGGAGGTCAGATTGTCTACCTTACTGTTGGGAAGGATACATATCAAATGGAAGTACCAGATCGCTTCCTTGACAAAGTTCCTGCTGACTTTGAAGTGCGGTCCTCACGCAAGGTTTGTCCTATGCAACCTAATGCAAATGGCCTTTTCACTTTGCAGGTAATCTTCTCATTGTAGCCTTAGTTGCACATACCCTGTAACACTAATCTCATCTGTATCTGCATTGGGTGATAAGAGCTTCCTCTGAAACAGTGTTGCGCTGAAACTCTAGGGATTCCGAAGATATTGGAGTCCACAGATAAAAGAGCTTGTACAAGAGTTGGCTACTGGACATGAGCATCGGGAACTTGCACTACGAGGAATTCTGCTGCGCTTGGTGCAAAAGTTCTGCAAGAATTATCCTATCTGGCTTTCTGCAGTGCAAGCTGTTGCAGGTACTTAAAGTCTCCACACCTGAAAGTTTCCCGTTATCATCAACCTAATGTACAAACTGTGAGACCATGGCTTTTTAGCTACCGGATAGGACTGCAAACTTCTGAGCTGAGTTCACCGTTGCCTTCTACTCATGTGAGAAACTCAGAAGCTCATGCTGGGTTCTTGCAAGTTTTATAGCAAGCAACCCTAAGCCCCACTCCAAAACCTTCCAGTGAAGACCCCACATCAGGTGGTAAGTGGTCTGATGGTATAAGCCTAGCATGAAGATGCTTATAGCATGATATATGACAAAAGGCAGGGGCTGAAAGTTGCAATGCATGCACAGAGGTGGATGTGTTGGTAAGCATTGCTTCAGCTGGCACATATGGAGATGGTCCCACCTGCACACCCACATTTAAGGAGGCTGAGCAGGTTGCTCCTTGGTTTGATGCTAAGGGCTTACGTCATCCAACACTTGGAGATACTTTTGCTGGTGGGACCTCCTTTGTACCCAATGATGTCAAACTCGGTGGGACAAGCCATAGTCCATTCATGCTGCTGACAGGACCCAATATGGGTGGAAAGTCTACCCTACTTCGCCAAGTTTGTCTTGCTGTCATTTTGGCCCAGGTATCCTCCTGTCAATTTTCTCATAGTGTTTACTTTGAAACACCTTAGTCTTTTCAATGCATGTATCATTTCATTTTCTTGCAGAAATGAATTCCAGTTCTGGGAGTGTGAGTGGACAGATGTTGATAATGGTCTAGTCCAGTCAGTAACATCATTTTGCTGTGGCCAGTGGTTCATTTCTGATGGGTGAGATTACACAGGTTGGATCAGATGTTCCAGCAGAGAGGTTAGAGCTATCACCAGTGGATCAAATGTTTGTTCGCATGGGAGCCCGAGATCAGATAATGGCAGGCCAAAGTACCTTCCTTGTAGAGCTTCTAGAAACCGCAACTATGCTGGTGGGTGTTAATCCTTCATTTTTAAATGACCACATAATCTCAAAAGAATGTTTGCATAGCTTTGGCTTCTAATTGTACTGCAATGATTTGATCACATCTTGCAAGGAAAAATGATTATGTAAACCTGTGGATGTTGTGGATGATGGCAGCGCTCTGCAACAAAGCACTCCCTAGTTGCTCTAGATGAGCTGGGACGAGGGACTGCAACCTCAGATGGTCAAGCCATTGCGTAAGTCTTCATGCAGATGATTCTTCTATACTCCTGATCTTTCATATTACATATACATCACCTTGTGTAACATTGCCATCTGCCCTGTAGTGATCCAACATCCTTCATTCCAAAATTGTGCCTTGGCCTTAGTTTACAGCTAAGTCTAGTTCTCAGGTGAGCTTGGCTGGACAATAATATAGGCAGTAAGGAAGTCCATTGTGGAAGTTGAGGGAGGTTTGACACAAAACTGGGTTCAAGTTTAATTTCTCAATCTGAACTCCATATGCAGACATGCAGTGTTGCATAAACTGGCTCATGAGGTTTGCTGTCGGGGCATGTTTTCTACACACTATCATCACCTCGCAACAGATCACTCTGCAGATCCTACTGTAAGTAACATGCTTCCTTGGCAAAGGCTGTAATCATCAGTTTGATGCAAGTAATTGGATCCTCTGACCCCTATGCTAAAATCAATGAGTTTTCCTGAGTGAGAATGCAGTACAGTTAGCCAGTAACAGCCACTGGATGCAATTGGGGATGCACTTGCTCAGAAGAAAGTTTCGTGGCAATTGCATATTGTGTACAGGTGGAACTGTATCATATGGCATGTGAAGTTGCAAGCACACCGGGAGGGTCTGAAGAAGTGACATTCCTGTACAAGCTTGTAATGGGAGCTTGCCCTAAGAGCTATGGGGTCAATGTTGCACGCCTTGCAGGCATGCCAGAGTCCATTTTGCAACGGGCAAGTTCTCGATCTGCACAGCTGGAGCTTGCATTTGAGTGCAATGACAAAAAGGAGATTACAGACAAGGTGGTGGATCTGTCTGAAGAGGAATTGTTGAAAGAGCTGCAGCATGTGTTTAAAAAATCACAGATGTGTGATCATGATCCTATCATATTGAGAAGGCTGCTGCTGCTCTGGGAGCAAGGCAAACAGGTCATAACTGACAATGGTACCAACTGGGGATCCCAGCCAACTCCTGGTTGCACTAGAGAAAATCACAGCAATTTCTCAAAGAGACAAGAATCTCCCATACGATCCTGCTATTGAGTAGATTGATTTAGCTGAACCAGATTGGGGGGCTGTAATTTTGATGGGCATGTTTGGTAGAGGAACCAACAGTCTGCAAGATATCAGCTTAAGGTGATGCTCAAACAGGCTCCCAGTGTACCTCTGATCCTTGCAGGTTTGCAGAGAAAGAACATCCTTGGAAGGATGTGAGATCCAAACCACAGGAATCGGGGTGACAATAGATAACACCAATGATGTAAGCACAGAATGTGGAGCATCAAGTATCATGGACTTTTTGTCATTGAGCATTGAGGACAACCCTGAATGCACAGAGACTTTTCCTTGTTCATGTGTTCTCACAGAACTTGGAATAGGGACTGGAGAATGGAAGCTCAAGTACATGTCCTGACAGAAGAGAGCGTGGAACTGGAGGTGTATCTCTTTTGGGCAGCAATGCCTGACGTGTTGGCCTAGCTGAATGCATTTTGCATTGGCATTTGTCACAAAGGCTCTGTAATGTGAATTGCCAACTAGAGATGAGGAACCAACAGGATCAGTGACATTTGTGAGTTTCAGACACTCATCAATTTTGTATATTTTACAATTTTTACCAGAACTTGGAGAAAATTGCTCCCTCAATATAAAAGGAAAAAAGAACCCCCTGCTTTGTGACTTGCACTTGAAACTAAGGACAATATGTTCTCTATTCTGCAAGGTATCTAGAGTAAAATATCAATGAAACTGATTGAGAGCTGAGAAATCATCACTATTGAGGGTGAAGCTAATTGGGCACTTTAGGATGACTGGGCTTAAATAGCTCACAATAAAATCCCAAAAGGGTCTGCAGAATTTCTGATGTTTTTAGTGTTTGATGATTGTAATCTAATGAAGTCCATATTGCTGTTCTTTGGAGGCACAAACTTATTGGATTTTCCACACTTTTCTTTAATCTTTACCTGATATTTACTTGTGCTTGATTGTACAGATCCCCATCCCAGATGCTTGTGCAGGTTAGATCTCATGCACAAATGGCAATCTCTTTCTTTCCATTGCAATTTTTGCTATCATTCACACCATTTGTGTCTTTCTTAGATAGAGTGAAGCAATGTTGAGATCTTTGTGTGTGTCAGTACACTGAACATTTTTAGTAGTGCATATTTTTCAGTTACCAATTTCATTCCAGATGTTCCAAATTAGATCTTTTGTGAAGCCTAGATTCACTAGATAAATCACCGAGTGGTTTGATTGTTTCATATATTAGTCATGGACATTCTACACAAATTCGCTCAGGTTCTGTGCTGTTGTGCACTACTAGTGATGATCAACATTGCAATGCCATTTGAATTGAATTCAAATGCAATTCATATGTAATTGAATTGAGTTCAAATACATTGAATGGAATTTCAATTTCAATTCAATTCAATTCAATTTAGCTATTGGACTAAGATTCAATTGAAGAGAAATGGGATGTAAATTTGTGGAGAAGGTATTGAAAATTTGCTTGCAAATATGTTGTTGGAAAGAAAAAAAGACTTAATAAGACATGGATTTTACAAGACACCTTCCCATACTTCTTGGGAATGGGCTAAACAAATTTCAATTTGAAATTGTTCAAATGATAACCATAACTTATAGAACTTAATGTCTAGAATTAGGGTTAATCTATTCTCCAAAGGCTTTTACAGGGGGCCGTAATCCTATATAGACGCTTGCTGCAATGGTCTTAGGCAGTGTCTTTTTTTTTATCAATTTTGTGATGTAGCCAAAGTGGCAATCATCCATAGGAAGATTTAGCCAAATGTAGTTAAAAGCTAAATATGAGAGTAATTTTTTAAAAATGCAGTTCTATATTTTTGGCTACCTTTTTGTACCATGTAAAGAAATATGGATTTTATTTTTCTTAAATTTTGTCAATTTTTTACCACTAAAAATCTCAAAAATCATTCAATTTTAGCATTTTTAATTTTTAATTTCGCTTTTTGGCTATATATAGCCAGCAAAAAATAAAGGGCTGGTCATAGGGTAAGATAAATTTCATGCTCTTTCCTGCTATGTGTATAAAAAGAATGATCAGCCGCTTTTGCTAAATTAGGTTTTTATTTCATTTTATTGGTTTTCTTTTGTTTTTGGAACATCATGGATTCATTGTAACCATTAAAGGAAACAATTAAACAACTTGATTTTCAACATGTAGATTCTAGGCTTAACAATCATGTAAAAAATGTCACTAATAGATTGGAAGCATAAGAGATGTAAATAGGTTGGTAAACATACTACTATTCATCATGAGACAAAATAGAAAGCAACATGGAATTGAAAAACTTTAAGCAATACAATCATGAAACTTGATGATATAAAAACTTAATTGAACATACAAATGTAACTTTTTCTTTAAGATATTGTTTTCTCTCTCTCTCTCTCTCTCTCTCTCGTTTATTGGATTTTAATTGTTTTTACTTCCTTGTGAAATGGATTTTTGAAATGATGAGCAATTACTTGTTTGATTAGCCAACATTATAGCAAAAAAGTTGTGCAAAATTCTTTTTAATGTGTAAAGTGTGGTTGAACATATAATGAAAATAGAAATGTATTTGTGTTGAGGCCTTTGAAATTATTTTTAATGTTATCTTGTGTCTTTTCTTGGGGGGTGGGGGAGGGGGGTACAAATTGCCATCACATTGTTGTAAAGTAAAATGGGCAAATAGTGTTGAGATTTTCAAGTTTTAAAGCAATGTATATGGTAGTGAACTTTGTTATGTCCATACATCAATGTTCAATTTTAGCACAATTTCCATGTATGGAAATGTAAGTGAAGATAACATAATTCCTAATGTGTTATATTGAGATCCAAATAATCTTTATTTTTTATATTAACATTTGATAAAACACTTAATGTTTTGTTCTTTCACATGCAACCAAGTTTTATTACTAGGCTATAAAGTGATACATTTGTTGAAAATATAAAAACCTAGCCTTCAAAAATATATTGAAAAGTCCAAATTATAAAATATTGTTATAGACTTGTTAATAGTTATCCTCCCTTTGAATTATTGTTCCCATTGGTGATGTTAAATGACATCATCAAAGTGGATATTATGCATTCATGTTCAAGGCATGGGATCTCAAACTATAAAATGTCAAATAGAATAATATTTAAATATGTCATGTTGGTAGATAATTCTAGTGATGATGGTAACATTGACCCTAAATATAAGGTAGACATGTTTAGGATTCGTTAGTCATCTTGTCCTACCAAAATAGGTTTTGGTTTGGAATTTGTTTTGAATTGAAAAATTTCAACACCATAGTCACGACTAATGCATATGGAAGCAACAAACATATTTTCAATACCTTGTGCACCAATTTGCATTTCTTTTCTCTTCAATTGAATTGGAATCCAATGACTTGAATTCCATTCATTGTGTTTGAATTTTTGATCCAATTGAATTTCAAACAAATTTGAATTCCATTCAATGTATTCAAATTTCAATCCAAGTTGCACGCAATGTCATTCAATCATGAATTAAATGAAAATTTGAAAAAAAAAGGTTTTATCAATGAATGTTTCTTATTTATAAGCAATAATGTTCATGATGTAGGAATATAAAAGGGCAATTGTGAATGAATTGATAAAGGATAAGAGAAATGACATGGGGCTTTGCTATTCAGTCCATTAATTGTACCTTTTTCCTCCAAATTGATGATAGGTCATTCAATTTTCTTAACATCACATGAATGGTGATTTTTCTCTTGGGGAAAAATCATGAAAGTCATCTTTAAACTACAAGACTAACTTCTCCAAAGCTACAGCTTTGTAATTGCCAAACACACCTTGGAGCCCCAAACTTAATCCTTTGGTAATTATAACAAACAATGAATTCAACAATGAGAAACATCATTAACATTACATGTTTAAAGATTACATTAAGAATGCACATCCATGCTATTTCAAACAATTGAAACCCAAGAAATTTACATTGAATAATGGAAGATGTATATGAATTGTTGCATGTAAATGTTGGGTTTTATACATATAGATTTCATTATAATTCACATCTAACAAGAACTTCTAATTATTGAAATCCTTGTGCTAAAAATGGTCCATGATTTTCATAATTTGCAAATTGATTACCCATTTGGATTAGTTTTCACAAGATGTGTGTGAATGCACACAATTTGTTTTGTAACACAATTGTGTGTTGTCCTTGACAAAAAAAATATTTTGTCAAAATATTGACCTTTGATCTTCATAAGGACATTCTTAGACCCTCACCATCTTCATTTTATTTACATTCTTGTGTCATCAATGTTTATTTTGTTGAATGTTATTGATATTGTTTTATGATGACATCCATGCCATTTTTAATTATTAATTTTGCTATTGTCCCATTTGGACCCACTTGCCACTACGTGTCGAAGCTTGGAAAAGTTAATTTGTTCACATAAGGCATTTATGTCTAGTTGTTGAAATCATTGCATTCTTATGAATCCTAAAAAAATCCATTACAAGTTTTTATCTTCGCATGGGATTTTGGGACTATCCAAACAAAACCAACAAAAATAGTTTGTGACAAGTTGCCTTCTTTGTCTATATGTAAAATGCCAACTTCTAGGTAAAAGCACATTATGCCCCCAAAAATTGTAGTCATAAATTTTGCATTTTTGCATTTAGTTTTTTATGTAAGTATAAACACCACATTTTGGATTTTAAAAATTTGTTTGAAGTATATTGGATTAGATTTAGACTTAAGACAATCATTTAAAAAGAAAAATCCAACAAATACTGGTGAATTTCAACATCTGAAGTATATTTGTGACAAAATAATACTTGTCACAAAATATGAAAAATTGCATACATACTTCAAAAATAGAGTTGTGGGTGGAATTTTTTGGTGAACTTTTTTGTGGTCACTACTACTGATATACATCAGTTGAATCTAGGGCCATTTGGAAGCTAAAAATTTTTGGCTGAAAATTCATTAAAAAATGTGGTTTTTTCATTTTTTCAACAATAAAAAAAATCATATGTATTTAAAGAAAAACCAATACCAAATGAAAGAGAAGGAGGTTTTATAGTTGGGCATTGCATTATTTTTTCAATTTTTTTTTTTAATAATGTCTTATGAACCACAAACATGAGGCCCTATGGTCGACAAAAAATTGCACATTATATATGTTGTGTACATTGATTTTATTCAATCCTCTTCATCTAACCATTGGATTGAAATTAATCTTGATTTAAAGTGAATTTTGAGTTCCAAAATGTTGTTGTGCACATTTTAAGACTTATTGCTTATGTATATGATTGTCAAATGATGCCATCAAAATTTAAACTTACTACGTACTATGATACTAGTTATACATCACCTTTTTTGGTGAAAATTAGCTCACCTATAGTGTGCTTTGACCTTTTTTTCTTTCATTATTTTGTGTTTATGGATTGTGGGGTCAAGTATTGGTGCTAAAATAATAATTGGACAACATAAACTTCTACCATATGACAAGTTCTAATTGGTGCCACACAACCCTAAGATCTTGAAATGGATATCTAAATTACAATTTGGCACAAGTTGGTATTCAAGGAAACAACTTGTGTTTTTTTTATATGTTTGATTGTTAATGATAATTAATGTGGATGATGAAGATTGTGCAAAATCTCAACTTGAAGCTTAATTGCCACAAAATTTCATGGTATGCAATATAGGTAGGATGTAATCCATTGAAATGTTATCTTAGATTTCACATTTTTTGAGCAAATGTTTTGAAGCTATCAACAACAAATTGGACTTAAGAAAAATTGGCTACCATTGTGTGAATGATAATTGAAAGTTATTGCTCCATTTGGCAAAGCCCCATGATGCAAATTATTGGACTACCTTGATAGTGGGGCATGTGAAATGTGCAGAAGAGTAGAAGGCATTGGAACAAATTCAGCAAATGCAACTTTTTGGAGCCAAATTTAATAATGTATATAGGGGTCCTAAATGAATTTTCCATTGTAAGAATAGTTCTAAAAGATACTTCATTGAGGAACTACATCATTTAGCATGGTTGTGAATTTCATGTCTTTGTGAATAGTAGCCTTGTTGACTTATATGCCAAATGTTGTAGTGCATAGGATGGTTGGAGCATGTGTTTAAGGAATTGTGTTAGGATGTCTGTAATGTTTTCTAGATTGGGTGTTGATTGTCATTGCATACAATTTTTCAAAATTATCAAAGTGACAATGATGTGATGAAAAGGTTGCATGCGGGGAGGTGAAAGTTAATGCAATTACAATAGATTGCCAAAGAACTTGACAACCTATTGTAGTTCTTGTGACATTATAGGGTTTGATGTGCACAAAGATCTTTAGTTTGTAGAATGTCCATGAAGTTTTGAGTGTATCATTATGAACAAAAGTTCATTTATTTACTTGTACACTTAAATTTAGTAGAAGTTGTGTTTTTTTTTGGAGCAATTGTAAAAAGCCTTGTATTTGAACTTTTATAGCTGAGCATTGTCATTGATACATGAATTTATGCTTGGGGGGATCAATGCTATCCCTTGTAGTTTTTGGTTACAATAGGAAACTAGAACAAAATAAGTGAGGGTGAAAATTTTGGTGTTTTTTTATTTCAGTGAGAAAAATTGGTCCTTTTTAAGGTTCACAAATATTTCAACAATTTTGACTTTCAAGCTTTTGCCTCCAATGCCTCAAATTTGACATGAAGGGCATCCATTTCTTCCCTTCTAAAAATGTCTCATTATTGGTTCATTGTGGGATAAAATGTGCCTTAGAAATGCAAAGGAAAAGAATTAAATGCAATATTTTTTTCTTTCAATTTTATCATTTGGCATCAGTTACAAGCATTCAAAAAAAATTCATATTAATTAGCGATTTTTTTTTGAAAATTTATCAAAATTATCAAATTGTGATGAAAAGTTATTCCAAAGCAAAAAAAAACTGCATTGCAAATTCGGCAAAACCTTTCAAAACATATCTAAATATGGCAACAAAATATTTTAAAATATATCTTATAGTAACAAAATTTTCTTTTATCACATTTGTGTTAATTTTTGTACAAAAAAAAGTTTGTTGTATATGTGTTTTTGGAAATTAACAATGGATCAAGATATAATCATTAATTATTTAGGAAAATGCACAAATATACTATTATTCTATATTTGAAGCATAAAATTAAAATTTTAATGGAATAATAATTTTAAAATATTTTTTAATAACAAAGTTATAATGACCATGATAATCAAATTAGTTTAGGTAAAACAAGTATAGGGTTCATTAATGGTCATCACCATGACAATTATAAATGTCATCCACTTAATAATTATAAAAACATTTCATAACTATTTAACTAAATAGTGCTCCTTTCCTCAACTCCATGTGACAATAATGAAAACATTCCAAAATTACCTAATTACCTCACTCCTTTCACCAACCCACTTACATGGATATGACAAGGGAAATTAACATGCGCCTTCTCATAATTGAATTTTCATATTTTGGTTGAATTCAACTCAACAAAATTATCAAAATAATTCAATGAAACCAATTTGGTTCAATTCAATTGAAATTTCAATGATAATATCAACCATGTGGAATCCAAAGGAGAAGAATATTGTGTTCAATTCAATTAACTTCAATTAAGGAATTTGAATTAAAATTCAATGGAATTGCATTCAATTCAAGTTGCATTAGGCAAATTCATTCAATATTAAATCATTCAAGTGAGACTTACTTTCCACAACATCAAGTCATATTTTTCATCAATTCATTGTCATTGGTAGTGTGTAATAATGTGGAGCCCAAATTATTAATGCCCTACAATGTAACTTTATTTGTGACACATGTTTTATATAATGTTTTTTTTTGAGACAAGCCATGAACAATTGTTGTAAATCTAAGCTTGTATACAAACTCAAATTGAAACTAGATTAATATAATTAGACAACCAAGTTCAACCCTTCAAAGTTTGTCACTATGATCATCATGACATCATCGTATGTTGACATTGGATGTATATTTGTATATTTAATTGATTTAGTTGTTGACATCCATCTTGAAGCAAGAAAGGGTCCCAATGTACAATATTGTGTTGAGTAAAATAATGCAGTTGATGATGACATACTTGAATACATGCCATACAAGATTCAATTATAAATTTAATGTTACAAAGGCTATGGATGTTGCACATGTTGACTAGCTTTTGCATGGTCAAGTAGCAATTGAACTTTCTCATGAACAATGTTGTAAGACCTATGTGTATTTTAAGAGAGAGAACAATGAACTTAGTGGAAATTGTTCATTGTAGGTGTTAAATATGGGTTCGTATGTGAAACATCACATGGATAAATATAAGCATTAGAGACAAACTGTATAGGCTTTTTAATTACACTCTTCACAATTGAGGTGATGCAAATGTTAATGCACTTGAAGTAAGTTGCAAGTATTATGTGATGATTTTTTTTTGTTGCCATTGATGGTGATTATATTTGAGATTACACATGGATTCAAACCTTTTGGTTGATCAAACATGAATAAAAGAAGATTGAACATGCAAGTTTTAAGCCTCTCAATGACATAATTACATAATTGAAAGATTGTGTGTTTGTTGGAAGAAATGTGAGCTTCATTTGCAAATACCAATCCTAATTTATCAATTGTTAGTCACCAATGTTGCCCTAAGATTGTTTTGTTGTGTAGGGACGAGAATGGGGCCATTATGGGAATGATGCATGATACATGAGACATGAATTGAGTGTGGAAGACAAATTTTTAGATTGTCCCCTTTGAAGTCCTTGCTCAACCTAAAGATTTGGTAGGATTATGTATGGGTATAAGCCCATGCTGAAAATAGTGATAAACACTTATAGGACCATAATTTTTGTGCAACCAATGAAAAGACTCAACATGCATTCAAAAGGGCCGATTTGGGCACGGGGAGGGGAAGGGGCGAGGAAGAGAGATTTTGTGTTGTTGTTCCCATTAAGTTCCTTATGTGTTCTTCAAAATGTTCCCAATAACACCGCATTGTTATACCATATGTATGCTTTGGCCAAAGTTGAACTTTCCTATATATATATATAAATTATGAAGGTGGGCCAAAGAGAAGCACCTCCATACTTTAGATTTTGGGGAGTTCTCAAGTTATTGAACTTCATCAAGGTGAAGTGGTAGGTAACCGAAAGTCTAGAAGAATGGCTTCAAATGTTACCTTGATATCTCATAAATAATCAAAAAAATTGTTTATGGATGGTGTTGCGTAGTTGCCAACTCTTCTTTGCTTGTTGCCTTGTCTCATTGCTTATTATGATTTTATTTTTTAAAATTATTTTTTGGCACAAATTGGTTGCGTATTATGATTTCTTTCTCATGAATATGTTCCTTTCACTTTTGTCTTACACTAATATCCCTCTCACCAAATTTTAACCCGAAAAATATAATTTTGACTTTCCAAAAGATTTTTCATGGAAAAAAATTGACCCAAATTCATCAAATTTTGAAACAAAATTCAAATTCCAAATTATCTTATTTATTTTTATGATATGTTTCAGTAGGTAGCCAAGAATATTTTTTTAATTGATTTTTTTTCTACTTTCATATTTAATATGTAACCAAATTTAGCTAAATCCTCTCATGGATGATCACCACTTCAGCTACATAAATAAAATTATAATTTTTTATTATAAAAACCCTAATTCCACTCCATGAAAATCCCTACCTATTTATGCAAAGTTACTAGTTTGAGTTGAATGCAATGTGAGAGGATCTATCAATTTTTTATAATAATAATAATAATAATAATAAATCTGGAACTGAAGGTTCCTTTCCAAATTGAAAACTGGACTTATTATACCCCCAAAAGTCCAGTTTAAAAATCTTCATATTGGAATTCATCACCAATTGGCTACATCACAAAAAAATATTTATCAAAAAATTTAATAAAAAAACATGGACCCCTTCAAGGGCGACCAGTTAGCACATTCTCCAGGCTTGTCTTTAGTGGGGGAAAAGGCCTGCACATTAAGGACTCAGCTTAGGGACTCACCTTAGGTACTAAGGGACTGTAATTTTAGCACAATGTCAAACATCCTTTTAATTTCTTAAGCTTATATCTCGTTCATAGCCAGAAATTTGTCTAAAATCTTCATATTAAAATTCATGACCAGTTTTGGCTATACCACAAAAGTTTATTTATTAAATTGAAAAAAAACAAAAACAAAAAAAAAACAAACCAGTACCACTTCAAGAGTGATCAGTCACCATGTTCTCCAGGCTTGTCCTTGGTGGGGAATAGGGACCCCACCTTAGGGACCCACCTTAGGGACACACCTTAGATAAGGTTGTAATCTTAGGACAAGGTCCAACATGAATTTTTTTAAGAACAAATTACTTTCATTTCTCTTTTATACATTATGCCCAAAAAAAATTTCTAACACATCTTCATATTGAAATTCATCACCATTTTTGGCTATATCACAAAAGAAATATTTCAAAAAATAAAAATAAAAAGTGCAAACCAAGACTACTTCAAGGGTGATCAGTCAGCAGCACGTTCTCCAGGCGGCTTTGTCCTTAGTGGGGAATAGGACCCACATTAAGGGACCCTCCTTAGGGCCACACCTTAAATAAGCCTGTGTAATGTTAGGACAAGGTGGAACATGCTTTAGAAAAAAATATCTTCATATATTTTTTTAATAGCCAAAAAATTTGTATAAACCTTCATATTAAACTTAGCATTTTTTTAATTATTAATTTTTTTCAATTTTCTGCTATTGCATCAATTTGGTGAGTATCTATCCTAATAAGGATTTAGCCATTAACTACTAAATTAGTGTTATTCAGGGTATACTGTTTTTAATATATCTTAATGCAAGGGTATATTAGAACCCATTTTTTCGTTTTTTTTTTAACCTGGAAAATATGATTTCAACACAAACAGAGGAATTTTCCTGAGAAAAAAACAGAAAAAAAAAAGGCTCTTATTTCGCAAGATTTCGAATTTAAAAAATAAAAAATCCTCATATTTCTACAAACAAATAGGTTCTAGTAGGTAGCCAAATATATAAAATGCTCGACGAATGATTTAGCCAATCCTGGATTTGTAGCCAGCCAACAGGTTCCAGTAGGTAGGTAGTTAAATCAAATATTGGAGCCAATCCTGGATTTTAGCCAACAGGTTGGAACCTACTGGATGTTCCGCCAGTTTTGGCTCTGACATGGTTTTTCTGAAAAAAATAAATAAATAATTGGGAAAATTTTGGAGAATTTTGTTTTACTAGTGTAAATTTATTTGACTGATTTTGCTAATATTTTGGAAAGACAATTCCTTTTTTTTAAAAAATCAAAATGATGACAACAACAATCTCTTTGACCAGGACCACTTCAAGAAATGTTTTTGGATAATTTTCTTTTACTAGTGTAAAAAAATTGACAAATGTTTCGGGAAAAAAAATTCTCCAAATTTTTGATATCACAAGATCAGATTTATAAATAAATATAAATAAATAAAAACCCCTGGTGTGAACTTTGGCTATCTACATCAACCATTAATAATAATAATAATAATAATAATAATAATAATATATTTAAAATAAAAAAATATATATGTGAATTAAAAAAAGAAAAAACCAACATCAACAACAACCTTGACCAGGACCACTTCAAGCGTTAGTCAGTCAGTCAGTCAGTCAGCCAGCACGTTCTCCAGGCTTTGTACTTAGTGGGGGGGGCTAGGGACCCCACAGTTAGGGACCCACCTAAGGGACACACACCTTGGATAATAAGCCTGTGTAGCAGTGTTTTTTTTGTTTTTGCCAATTTTGTGGAGTAGCCAAAGTGGCGATGGTCAACAGGAAGATTTAGCCATATTTGGCTTTAAAAAATAAATATGAAAGTAATTTTTTTAGATAAAAAAAGGTGCTTCTAGTTTTTTTGCTACCTACTTGAACAATCTGTAGAAATATGGCTATTTAAAAATTAAAAATTGGTAAAATTATGGCTACTAAAAGTCTGAAAAAGCACATAATTTTAGCACTTTTAATTTTTTTGATATACCATTTTGGCTATATATATATATATATAGCCGGAAAAAAAGGGCTGCTCTGAGGAAAAGAGTCGAACGTGCTTGTCTGTTGTAAAGGGTCGTACTTTGTCTCTGTCAGAGAGTTAGGGTTAGAAGCTCCTGCTGCAGCTGCAGAGCTTGAAGATAGAGACAGAGAGAGAGACAGAGAGCAGCGATGGAGACTCCTTCCTTCCTTCCTTCCTGCAGTTCGCACTCTTCTGCTGTAGAAGATCTATAGTTGATGTAGAGATCTGTTGATAATATTTCAGGATTTTATTTTGTTTTTTATTATTTTATTTTCAGGGTTTTCGTAAGCAGTTTTTGTTGTTGTTGTTGTTGTTGTTGTGTGTGTGTGTGTGTGTGTTTGCTGCTGCGGATGGGTCGTCGTAGTCGTCGTCGTCGTCTTCGATCCTGAGCTGTTGTTGTTGTTGTTGCGAGCGGGTTTTGTTCTGGGAGGCTGTTTTTCTTGTGTGTGTGTGTGTGTGTTTGATGGGCTGCTGGGGTTTGAGTTAGGAACCATGCGGGAGTGTAAGCGACACGTTCTAGATCAACCCACAACCGGTGGAGGAGGAGGAGTGTGCACCCAATGCTTGCAAGAGAGATTGATGCTCTTGTGGAGAGGAGAGAGTTTTCGTAGCAATGGGAGAGGAGGAGATGATCATCATCATGTGCAGCAAGTGGCGGTGTCATCATCGTCTGCTACTGCTGCCGTTGCCGCCGCCGTCGCCTTACCAGAGACTTCTGACTGTTCAGCAGCGCAAGAGGGGGGGGACTCCTCCACAGTATCCGTTTCACATCTTGGCAAGAGACAAGAAGCACCCCCCAATGGCAGTGATGAAGTTATTGCTGCTGCTGCTGCTGCTGCTGACGACTGTTCAGGCATCAGAGAAAGCACACAAGAACAAGTAGGTGAACAACAACTCCTCCCAGGTGATCAAAGAGTTCTTCTTCTTCACTCTCCTCCTCAGAAACTCAGAGCCGTCAGCAGCAGCAGCTCCAATGATATCAAATCTATTATGGAAGAGTGGGCTTTATTGCATGCCAATCGAAGGTCCAAAGCTGCCTTAAAGAAGAAGGAGATGTCTAAAGCAGCTGAGCAATCTTCAGTAGTAGTAGAAGAGGCTAATAAGCTCTCTACTGTGGACTCCACTACTGTGGGAACCTGTGACCTGCGGCAAAGGTCCCATCCATTGGTGGATACCATTGCAAAAGAAACAGCTCTCAGAGTGACAGCAGAAGAGATGAATAACAAGCAGGCATTAGTTGAGGGGGAAGAAGAAGATGGCATCATTTTTGGGGCATCAGAGTTCTTCAGAGATGCAGATGAGCTTTACACCACCCATGTTGTGGAAGAAGAAAAGCATGATGATGATGATGCAGCAGCTTGTTTCAGCCCTGCACGGCAAGGAAAGCTCCCCAAATCGAATTGGGTGAAGGTTTTAGTGAACCCGATTATCTCAAGTAGCAAGGTTTTCCCCAGCAAATCTAGAGAGGATTTCATGGCCAAGGTTTCTCGGAGCAAGTACATTGCGGCTGATTCGGAGTCCAGAGTTATTGCACCACCTCAAATAGGTCATGAGCTCAAAGTGGCAGCAGATGAGAGTAAGCAAAAAAGGGAGTTGCTTACAAATCGTCATCAGAGCTTAGAGACATTGCAGGAACCAAAGCAGGATGCTGCCAAGTATTCTCAGCAAGCCAAATTGATTCCCAACTTGGAAACTACTTATTCAAGGGGCATGGTGGAGGGAATTCCAGATGAGATATTCCAGCAAGAGCAAACTGCAATGAGAATGGAGGCTTCAAGGAACGCAGTTCTATTATGGCTTCAGGACATCCCCAGCCCCAAGACAGCACTTTTTCAAAAGACTGGACAGCTTCAAGTGCCCCCACCACCAACAGATTCTTCAGAATTGAGGCTCTCACAAACAAATGGAGGTATGGAAGTGCAATCAGACACGAAGTTTTCTACTGTCGATCACTCACATGAAATCATTAAAGAATCAAGCCAAGATACATACTCAGGAGGCAGAATCCCCTTTGAGATGAGTTCTTTCCAAAAGTTCTTGGTGATCAGTACACAAAAACAGATGAAGAACTCAACAGATTCGACAACATCCAGGCTTGTAAGTGAAGAATACCTGTGATGAAGGCCACTTTGTGGTGGGTTGGTGGGTTTTCTCTTCATTCCACTTTTGTGTTTTCGCATTCTGTTATGAGGGCCAATATGTGAGTCAAATCAAATCTGGACAGAGGTGATGGGTGAAAACACCCTTTCACTCCATTAAACTCTGGGCATCAGGAATTTATGACTCCCCATTTGTGCTCATTCTGACATGCCATTACAGGGAACAAATTGAATTGTATTAAGCATAGTTGGGTCATAGGCCCCATTTTAGCAAAACAGATATGTGAAATAGGACTATCCTTTTCTTCTCAGGTATATATATATACAGTTAGATATATATATATATATATAAGTCAGCAGTCTGCCGTTGTAAGATTTTTGGTTTTGCTCACTTTAACAGGTGCTTCTGCTGCTGGGAAGGAATCTCAGTTATTAGGTTGTCCAGTGTTTCTGTACACACCCTATGACTGAGTTTTCATGCTTCCTAAGACTGTTATGATATGAACTTACTCCTTTAAAAGGACAACTGAGCCTTTAAGACAATCTGCAAATGCATGATGATTAGCTTCCCAAGCCCTTGTGGAGAAAAGAGGTGAGACAATGATGAACATGAGGTCATGATGTTGTATCACAAAATATGTTGTGTGCTTTTGTTTTGTATTTGCCATTGGAATGTATTAAACTTCTGCTATTCTTGTTGAGATGTGAACAGCAATGGATGTGTAATGACAAAGTTACATGAAATTCATGAAAGCATAGCTCTTTTTTGATGATGGTGGGTTTGTGCTCATATTCTATCAAGGTAGAAGATCACTCTAGGATCTACAGTTTGAGGGCATGGGGCCTCTAGTTTACAAAAACCAGGATGCAGACTTATGGACCTATCTGTCATGCATTTGAGGAGGACCAATGGGTGTCTTTTCAAAGGCAGCAATGCAAAGGTGCATATGCAATCTATCAATGATGGACGAAAAATGCATGAGTGGAAAAAAAAGGTACCCAGTTCATCAAACCTCTGTAGAAGATGTAGTCAAACAGTGCACACAAAATCACAAGTTCAGTTGGCAATAAGAGGTTCATCGCTCTTTGTGTCCATGTGCTGTCTCTGCTGCTCCACCAGAGCATCAATTCCTTGCATTCTAGCAACCTGTGAGTAAGCACACAACTGCAATTACAAAACCTCTTCTGTCAATTGTCAAAAAACCTAAGAGATCAAATACAGTTCCATTTCACAATCTGGGCACAACCCTAAAGCAAAATGCATGGTAAACCCTAAAACTCTAAACCCTCTTTTAAGTGCATTCAGACACATTATGGTTGGTACTCTGGGATACTGGGCAGGAAATTTCTTTACATGTTTGTAAAGGGCCACAAATACTGAGTTTTATCGAATGTTTTTAGGCAGCTTGTTTCATCATATGTAATATCATTTAGCTTGAAAGAAATGGGAGCAAAATTACCATACCAGAGGCAGTTGATGTGGGATAGCTTGCTGGTTGGGTTTAATATGCTAAGGAGGTCAGTCATCATCAGCTAGGAATGATCTGAGTCCACCATCCCTGATGCCAACAGAGAATACTTAAAAAGCACTGTCACATGCACAATCATCTTCCCATGTCAATTGTGAAAACAGAATCACCATATGAAATGCACATGCCGTTATTATACAACAACCATTTCTGCAGCACCAAGTTCCATTACTTTCCACAAACACTTGGGAGTGGACAAAACTTGGACCTTCCAAACCTTCCGAATGTTGGAAGCCAACAAACCTTGACAGCCAAAAAAGAAAAATCAATGTCAACAACACTGGCACACAAAGTCCATCCAGAAGAAGTAATTGAATCACACAACATCCAGTCAAATTGGAGTACAAAACTTGTCAAAAACATTTCCATGACTATTTATTGCCCTTCTGTAAATTATGACAAAACACTACTCAAGGTGTGTCTGGAGCAAGCCTTCAAGAAAATACATTTCACACGAGATAAACCCAGGAAAACCCTAAACTCATAAGAACCCTAGTTTGAAGCTCTTAGAAGATTTCACACTACTCTATTTTAGAGCTTGAACTAACGATTTAATTTCATAGAATTTTGACACAGAAGGGAAGAGAGATGCGATATACCTGCCAGAGCTTGACATCCCCAAGTTTTGGATTTGCATGGATGTGAGTATTTGCTTGCTCAAGAAAAAAAGAAAAGAAAAAGAGCTACATTAGTGAAGCTTCAGCAAAACATACATACATGCCTAGAAAGAATGAGTTTGATCTTTTATCACATTTGCACTTTGGCTTTTCATGAATTTTCTCCTCACTCAAATATATCATCCCTAATTACAAAACAAAGTAAATTGACAATGTTGACATTTTAAAACATGTTTAATTGTTTTTTTTTTAATCAGCAAGGGAACCCCTTTCTTTTGAGGAGCATATCTTTGTCATGTCTCCACCAAATGCCCTTATACCAAAGAGCTATGAGTGTGTCTAGAGATGAGCCACAAGTTCTTTTGAAACCTCATGATTAGAAAAGCCATGACCAACGCACCTTTCCTCTCTTAAGTCCTCGTATGTTCAATGAGAGTGGCCTATGTGCACATGCTCACGTTCACTTGCTCATGCTCACAAGCTAATAACATTCATGTTACACAACTCATGCTCACAGGCTAATAACATTCACATTACACAACTCATGCTCACAAGCTAATAACATTCATGTTACACAATTCATGCTCACAAAATAATATTCCTACTCGTGTGTAGGTGTGCAAAAAAAAACATGTTATGGCTAGTGAAATTCATGGATTTGGTGGACTAAATTTTTTTTCAATAATTATCTTGAGTGAACTAACAATCAAATGTGTAGTAGGGTCTTGTAGGTTTGTGAGAATTTTAGAGGACCAATGGAAATGCTAAAAAGGAACCATTATTTTCAATGTTCAATAGAATAAGGTTATGTGTAGGAGCTTCAAGCCAATGGGATTCATGGATTTGATGGTATTGGAGATAATGTTGCCTCTATAAAGATAGCGACAAATAGTTACCCATTTGGTTTCATAAGACAATCTTAGTTGGATGTGTCTTGACTCTCGATTTAATATAAGGACACTAAAGTAGTAGAAAGGCATCAATAGTACCAAGGTCATTGCAAGGTACAAAGGGAAACTAGTAGAATACGGTGACAACCAATTTCATGTGTTTCCACCGTTTATGAATACGTCATCACCATGCAATTAGCTATACAAATAGTTGGTACCAAACATGGGTTCCTTGCCATATTGTTAAACTTTGAATTGTAATATTGTAGACTTCTACAATTGGGCTTATTTACGGTTGGGGTTCTAAAAATAGAAAAAAGGACTCCAAAATTTTTATGGGGCTACTTTTTGCAAATAACATTTATTTGAAATAAATTTAAGTGAGAAATTTAAAATATTTCAATTTAAGATAATAAATGTGATGATGGTGAGTTTTCACATTCATACATAATTGTGTATCAATATTTTGGTTTGTAACCAGAAATGCAAAAAAAAATAATGTAATTCTTAAATGAGTTTCAATAGACAACCAAACATGTTTTTTGACAAGAGAATTTCCTGCACATGTGACTTGCACCTAAAGCTAGACATTTTGAGCCCATTGATTGTCAAATGGTTAGAAAAATGAGTCCTTTGCCTTGTAGCCCTTTCCTTCAAAATTTCAAGGTTGTGAAATTTTTTTATGATTTAGTTTTTCATCAAGTTGATCCAATGAACATGTACTTGCATAGAAGGGGGCATGTTTTTGTTATACAAAATTTTTGAAATCAATTATGTGATTTTATGCATTCCTTTTGATTCATTTTTTTTAAAATGCAATTTTGACACTTGATATAGGTAGTTTACAAGACTCAAATGACATTTACATAGTATCCAAAAAAAAAAAAAAAAATTAATTATTTTTTCAAAAAATAATTTTGTTTATTAGCAAAAAAAAATTTAAAAAAACTATTATAATTTAAGATAAAAAAAAATTAAAAATTGTACTTTC
>Ga0116227_10002065_pt1 | contig 45799 bp, 37 predicted proteins | sample S1TSphgellanicum_FD_89693 | JGI IMG/M metagenome (GOLD analysis project Ga0116227, IMG submission 89693) | Host-associated microbial communities from peat moss isolated from Minnesota, USA - S1T2_Fb - Sphagnum magellanicum MG | ecosystem: Host-associated > Plants > Peat moss > Unclassified...
TCATAACATTCTTTACCCGCGAATGTTTACCAAATTACACTGGTTGATCTATAAAATTCTTTAAAATTCTTGCTTCTTTGGGCTTCCATAACATTCTCGCACCAAGAATGTCATAACTATGTTCACAAAACTTTCAAGTTAAAGTTTAGCCCTTACAAGCCTTGTTATTTAATGTTTTCCACCAGACCAAATGTTGAACATGTGAAATATCTTGCAAGCTAAACAAATTTTCGGGTAATGCCATTAAACCATTAGATTAAACCTTGGTGACATGATACAAGGCTCATGAACTCCTACAAGGAAAAACTGATAACCAGATGCATAATTGATGATTTATTCCAAATAGGAAAAAAATAGAAGAACAAAATAAACCCCAAAGAGATTGAAATTAGTCATTTGTTCAATGATGAGATTGAAGGCACCCATGTACATCCATATCAATAATGACTTGAAACTTGGGAGGAACTTTAATAGCTGAAATGATACCAAGATTTTGTGTCCACAATCAACTTCCTTACTTCACTAATAGATGGGGTCTCCAAGCATTTAACAACTATAACATTGGCAGCCATCAATCATGATTATGATACCTATGACTCTGAGGCTTTGCCATGGTCTATAGAGACATCAAGAAGCATTATAGGGGCCAATAAAACAATTGATAGGAAAAAATTCCTCATTGGAGAAGTCAAAGCATCACTAACTACATTAGATACACGTCCCTAGATATCAAACACTTTTAGCTCTTATTAGAAAACTTTGTGATAAAATTATTTTAACATTCATTATCATGTCATGTGAATGATGAGAACCAAAAATCACTTTGATCAGTAAGTAAGACAAGGAAAACAACCATAGTCCATTGATTCCATGCCATGCATATGCCATTCTCATTTGCAACCAATGCATTAATGAAGAGTCTTTTGTTGAAGACATGAACCATTTGTATGTAGGTAGAGAAAAAATAGAGGGCTTTCAAAACCTCCATGAAACCATGCATTCCAACAACATCTGGTTAAACATGATAATCCTCTTAAACTCATCACTGATGTCTAGCTTGTGTGGATCAAACAACAAAATAACCATGTCACACTTAGTTGCAAACCTATAAACTCATAGCTCCTTTGTGTGCGTTGTTTCTTACTAAATAGTACCCTAGGTGTGTCAACAAAGAACTGTTACAACCTTGGTTTCCATTAGCCCACCTTTGCTTACACATACATGGATTTGCCAAAAGCTTTTACATATCCCATTATAGAATTTCAAGAGAATTGTCAACAACTTACAGCACGTGGCGTTTGGATGCATTCAAACTTAGAGAGGAACACCCCACCAAACTTAATTAGACCAATGAATTGCATGTTTCCTTGTATTGCAACTGTGTTGCCTGGTATATTGCGTTCAACTCCACCTTCTTGAGTCCCCCACTAGAGATTTCAACAAGATTACCTAAGTGTTTTGCACCACAACTACAAATAGGGATGCAAGAAGGATGGAAAGGGTGGTTATAATGAGAGACTGAATATCTCTAATGGTTTTCAAACTTCTAAGGATTTAACATCTCATCCTAATTAATTCCCCCAAACATAAATAAAAACATATTATTGTAGCAAACAGTGCACCCACCATAACCCTAAACAAACCAAGTTGTTGTAGGCTTTGGTCCAACATAGGCTCCTTGCAAATTAGCACATATTATCAACACTATGATGTGTGAATCCATTGTGAAGACACAAATTTCAAAAATATCAACTATCAAGAGAAGGAACCAAGGGGAACTAAACTCTTCATTTTCCAGGGTAGCTTGTGCCCAGAAGGTGTTTGGTGAAGGTCATCTTGCCTATTGAATACTAACCTAATAGCATCACCGAAGGTTTTGCATCAAGGTTGCTCTTAGTCTGCACATACCACAAGAATGTAACAAGTCTTTGAATGTTACCAACTCAATCTACAAAAGGCTTGCACCACCATCAACAACAAGTACAACCATGATTAGGGAGAATGGTAGTAGTTGTAGACCAACATTGTTAGGGCAAAGCCATGAAAGCAATATGCAATCTCCAAGGGCTTCAACTTTTCAAAGTACAATTTTTTTAGTCCATCAACTATGGATGTGACTAATGTTGTTAGAAAAACCTACAACCAAATTGCAATATTTGAATTAGCAAATAAAAGCTCCACATCCAGCCCTTCCCACAAAAACTTCCAAAAGTAGTCGAATTCATCTATGATGTGGTAGATGTTGACCGAGCTCCAATATGTGCTAATGTTGAAATTGTGTAATTTTGCACTAAACACTTCCACGTTTAATGTAGCATTGCCTTGAATGCCATTGGAAGATCAACTACTAAACACAACATGTCCCACACTGATGCAAATGTGCATTAAAAAAAAGGTAATTTGGCAACTGAAAAGCTTTAAGGTGCATGACAGAAAGCAGAGCCTGGAACATAAAAAGCATATATTAAATCCGCATGGAGTGGATGCATCTTAGTTACAAAAAGGAAAACGGGTGTTTATTTATAATTCCCATTTGATAATCACTAGCAAGGGCTAGGTTTGGGTCCCAATTTATGATTAGCTAGTCCCATGGACAAGAATCATGTACCTTCATTGACATGACCATGTCTTCATTCAACCTTCTATGGGTGTATAATAATTTACTTTCCAATTCCATCTTTCAAGTTCTATATCTTCAAAAAAACTCTCGTTCACAAATATCCCAGTCCTGAGTTCCCCTATTTTTCTCTTTGCCATGATCAACTAATGATGTAGGTTTTTGTTCTCAAATTCCAAAGTGTTGATGATTGCGAACGAGGAACTTGTTGAAGTTGTAGTAACATCCTTAGAATCTACCAAGTTGTTTTTCATGAACTGTAGTTGCGCAATCATTGAATTAAAACCTTATTCCCTAAACAAAACTTGTCCAATGCGAAGCACAACTTGTTAACGAAAGTTTTAGAGCTTACTAAATTGCTAGCTATTTCTTAGAGTTGCAAAATTGTTGATTGAAGTTGGTTGTGGGGAGGTTCATCACACTGCTTAATGTCCATTGTCAAGAGGCATTTAGTGGCAATGAAATAAAATTGTTCATCATCATTTAGTTCTATAGAATCACCATCCTACAGCTGATAAAGTTTAGTAATAAGGTAGTCTATGAAACAAAAGCAGAAGATGAAAACCCAAATCAACTGCCATTGAACTCTCCTACTAAACATGTGAGAAGAAACATATGTCCTCCTAAGATGCTGAAACCTTCAACTCAATTTCTCACATGCATGTGCACACACCTGGGTCGCAAAGAAATGCGCAAATTAAGAAACAACAAAGTACATCAAATTTAGGCCTTGACATTCCAAGCGGACTTCACCTTTTTAAACTTGAACAAGTATTTGATGTCTACTGCAAAAGTTCTGCACCTTTTCCAAAACTGGAAAATTGTTGCACCCAAGCCATGTTTTTCCTTCTCCAAGAACCTACAAAGAACCCAACAATAAGCAAAAGCGAACAATGATTAGTAGAGGCAATTAAGCCTTAGGCTTATTTCTACCTCCATGCTGATCTCTCATGCACTTGAAAAATAATAACCAATAAGCCTTATAAATTCTATATAACAAAGTTATCCTTGGTGGTACCACTAGGAATGTCACACCCCAAATTTTTGTGACCCATCCAACTTCAGGACAACATAGGACTACCCAAGTCATGTAGAATTCAAAACTCTAATTAGATTTACAAAAAATTGTGTTTTGATGTGGAAAATGAATGCATAAGGAAAAAATTTCATGAGTGTCACATGAAGGATTTTTTTATCAAGAACACAAAAGGAACCTATTTTTTGGGAATTTTTCTTGGATGTTAATTTTTGAGAACACTTCAAATGCCAACCTACTTGATGTCTTTTATAGATAATTGATTGAATCAATTTTGATTTAGTTATGAATATTTGAAATCAAGATTGTGAAGCCTTAAAGGGCCATTGATGTCAAGAACACAAATGATAACTATTTTCACCTTTTATTGTTTTAATGACTAGTTTGGATCATTTCCTTGTGCATGTAATAAATAAAAAAGAAAAAATAACTATTGTGTAAGTGTAAGGACACTTAAAAGAAAAAAGTTAGGAATTGGGTCAGGAATGGGTCAATAATGGTTTAGGAATCAAAATGTTAATGCATATTATATGTTTTTGGGTGTTCATTATTTTTCATGAGTGTATGCATAGGTGGGGAACACATAGCCCACCTAGTCCAATCAAATAAACAGATGTATAAGTAGATGAAATTTTATTTTAAAAATTAGGTTCAACTTTCATGTGATTTTGGTAAGGTGGTTCCTAGTGGTACCACCCAAGGAAAAGTTTGTCGTATAATGCTCATACCGCCTAGAGCGCTCCTCATTTTACAACAAACTTCCATCATTTAGTTAGAGAAAAGGAACACCATAGATGGGCTAAGAGGTGGCCGCAACACGACTTGGGGGGGAGGTATCCACCACCAAGCAAGTTGTCGAATTGCACCAGAATTATCTTTCACGACTTAATAGCAATGGTGCGCCAAAAGGTCCCCAAATCAAGTTTCCAGAAACCAATAACAATAATGCCTTCCATGGAACTAACAAATTTGGGATGAACTTTGAAAATTGAGAGCTGCAGAACTTTCTCTTGATCCTCCTCCATGAAGTGAGGAGAAACAACAACAAATTCACAAGCGGTGATATTCTCTCCTGAACATTTGAAGAAGAGGGGACACATGTCATCCATCAACCCCAAACCTTGAACCTCTAGTCATGACTAAAGTCATGCAATAATCTACATTATTATAGCCACAAAAGTATATGTGACTAAGATATTTATATGACTACATGACTGAATATGGACCATAGTCGCTAAATGGCACACTCATAGAATGTTGTTTTTCTAGTAATGGTCTTTGTTATGAAATATAGTTTTTATTTTTTCCTTGAGTAATTTATATCCTTTCATTCCTTTAGTATAACCTATGAAGATACATTCTTTAGACTTTGAATTCAACTTTTGTTTCTTTTGTTTTGGGACATGAGCATAGACTAGTCAACACCCAAACACTTTGAGATGTGCCACATCTAGTTTCTCATGTGTCCACATTTCCTCTAGTGTCTTTCCTATAATAGCTTTAATAGGAGTTATATTTTGTAAATATACTATTATTCTTATTACTTTTGTCTAAAAATAATTAGGAAGTTTAACTTGTTTCAACATGCTTCCAACACATTCTTGCAAAGACCTATTCTTCTATTCTGCTACACCATTTTGTTTAGGTGTGTAAGGCACTATGAGTTGTCTTGTTATGCCATTATCTTTACAAAATTGATTGAAGGCATTTGAAATGTACTCAACACCATTGTCTGACCTTTAAGTTTTAAGGAGTTTTCCTATTTATTTTTCAACAAGAACCTTGTATTCTTTAAAGTTATTTAGTACTTGGTTCTTTTGTTTTAAGAAATTAACCACTATTCTCCTTGAAAAATCATCAATGAAGGTGACTATGTAACTAGTTCTGCCAAGAGACTTAATTTGCATAGGGCCACAAACATCTAAATGTACAATCTCTATTAAAGTAGATGTTCATTTTCCTCCATCATTTGGGAATTTTTGTTTATGTTGTTCCCTTCTACACAACCCTTACATAAATGAGAATTTGTTATTTCCTTTAAGGAAAGCCTTTTCACAAGATTTAAGTCTTTTAGTTGTTTTAATTTTTCATTACTAATGTGTCCAAATATTTTATGCCAAAGTTTTTTATCTAACATAGTTCTATTAGTTTCTATAGCAAGTGCTCCTTTTGCAATACTATGATTTTGTAATCTATACAAATCATTCTTCAATATGGCTTTAGCTACTCCTTTTCCCTCTTGAAATTATTATGCATTTATTATTTTGGAATAACACCTTATATCCAGATATTACTATCTTTCTCATAGAAAATAGGTTATTTGTTTAAAAGGGAACATGTAAAATATCTTTTATTTCTTCCAACTCTCCTTCAAATGTCATAATTGAAACAGTACCTTCCCCACTAATAGGATGTTTATTGTCATCTCCTAAGAATACATATTAATAGGAAAGATTGAATTATAGACACAAAAAATATCTAAGTTTGGGGTCATGTGTTGAGACACCCCAAAGTCTACATACCAAGTATCATTTTGTCTAGATGAAGATGCTAGTAAAAGAACTGCAAATAACACAAAACTTGTCTTTTTGGTAGTTATGTTTGATTGTGATTCTTTACTTTCTTTATTTTGTTTTTCATCCATTATTCTTTTCTTGCAATCTTTTATCATGTGACTTAATTTCTTGCAATAGAAACATTTTATTTTAGATTTTTTCCTTTTATCATATTCATTGGATTTTGCTCTTTCACCCTTTTGTGAAAAACTTCCAAGTTTTTTTTTTTAATATCCAACCTTTCCTATGAATAAGGCTTTTATCTACTCTTGTAAACACATTACTTTTTCTTCTCATTTCTTCTTTGACTTATAACCCTATGACTTCATCTACTGATAGTTTGTTTTGTCCTGTTAGTGACAATACAAACCCATGATAAGATTATGGTAATGAACCAAATAACACTATTGCTACTTGCTCATCTACCATTAAAGTCCCTACAACTTTTAATTGTGTTTCAAAACATTAAAAGAATACAAGTGTTATTCTACACTTTCAGTTTCATTCATCTTTAAACTATAAAAACAAGTGGTAGCAAAGACAATTGATTTGATGTCTTTGGTTTCAAATATTGTGGCCAATTTATCCCACACATCCATTGAGGTTTAACACTAGTCACCAAGTGCATTTGGTTGTTTCTAAGACTAGTTATAAGACTTGTTCTAGCCCTTTGATCTCTTTTGTCCCATGTAGTTTGACCATTGGCTATACTAGGTCTTACACTTGTCCCATCAACAATTGACCACAAATCTTTGTCTAGGAGAATCATCTCCATCCTAAATTTCCAAGTGTGATAGTTTGATCCATCAAACTTATCTTCCACTCAAGCTTCGAACGTGTTATGGTAACACCCTTGATTAACTCCACTAGAGGAAGGTGAAGATGACATGAAAAACTACTCTCAATGATTTATGTCAATGAATTATTTAATTTCATTAAATTTGATCCTATGACCATTTTTCTTTGCTATTCTTTCATCATCGATCTAATATGGCTCTGATATCGTGTTAGAAATAGCAAAAAGAGTTTATTACAATGGAGCTCACCTCCCAACCATATAAGCATCTCTTACCAAAAAGAAGCTATGAAGAGTCTGCAATATCTCATTCTCATCACTTTAGTGCTCCAGCACTCCAAAAAACTTATCCATGCTATCCATGCTCAATTTCAATCACCAATTCACATGAAATATATTTGGAATACAAATATATTTGGATCACAACAATATCTAATATTGGGTGCATGGCATATCTACATCCATTGATAGTGCCAAATTCATTGCAGAAACACTCCCTTGGTTCTCACAATCACAACACATAAAACCAAGGCAAATGATCTAGTATGGTTAGCACACCAAAACAAGTGGTCAAGAGAGAAAATGTCATCAAACTAGACTTCTCTATGAGATGACTAGAAAGTACTAGCCATCTACAAATTTTTGGACCTTCCATCGTGTCAAATATGTTAAGTTCTTGACCTCAATTTTAGGTTGCTTCTAAACCTTGGGAATTTTATCTCTCTTAAGATAGAACTACACAAGAAATAAGCCTAGTCACCACTTATAATGTGGATGTCAATGTTTCACATATCCCCAAAGAAGAATGTAGTACAGTCCTTCATTGTCAACATGCTAGGCATCTTAGGCATGTGTAGGAGGTCATTAGTTTACGCCATCCCTTACTATGTGTGAGCATGCACCCATGTCATCACCTTTTTATACTCCTCTTGGTCTATCATCTTGTTATGTCTATTATGGAACCATGTTGACCAATAAATTGATAACCTCTTGTCCAAACAAAAAAAAAATGGAAGAGAAAATCAGAAACCAATTGATATCATAGCTAAGATCTTAGGAGATTTTGATGGGCTAAGTAGGAAACTCCATCTAGATCAAACATTTTGAAAGTCACACTTATTCTTTTATGGAATACTCACGTAAGTAACAAAGAAAATGTACTTGAAAAATCTACAATTGACATCCAAAGGCATAATTGTACACATTCAGTAGACAATAGTGAAAGATATCAAGATATGAGAAGGACACCATAAAGCTGCATGTTCACTCTTGAAATCAAACAAGTTGATCTCCATTTGTGTCAAGTAACATAAAGAACTTGGAGAGAGAAAAATGGGAATTCACAAGTAACCTTTCTCCTTCAAGATGAACCTCTTTCAAGATTTGTGATCTTGCCAGACATTGATCCTATTGGAGGGAACAAGGGACCATTCCTCACATCAAATTGACTAATGACATATAATCTTGTTCATGATGATCCCATCCCAAAAAGAAATACTCAAAGACTTATTATTCCAACTTAGCTTAAAAGTGAAAGCACATTAAGGGTGAGCCACTTTTGTTCAAAAAAGGTGATGTATAACAAGTATTATAATACACAATACAAAAGCATCCTTGGGTGGACCACTAGGAATGTCACACCTTGATTTTCTTGGACCCATCAAACTTTGAAAAATCATAGGAAACACTTAAATAAATTTTCTCATATATTTTTTTAAATGAGTAAATTTAGGTTCCATAGATTTTTAAATTCCAATAATATTAAGAATATTGTGTATTTTGAAGTTCTTAATCATTGCATGTAGAGAACATTTTAGGAATGTAATGCATGGCCATCTTTCCTTGAACTTTTTAGTTAGGAACACAAATTTAAAACATCAATTGAAAATTTTCTTGGGAATTTTTTTCCTAAGATAATTTGGAAGTCATTTTATTTTTAGGTTTTTATTAGGAAATTAATTGAGTAAATATAATTTAATTATGAATTTCCAAATTTAAAGCTATCAATTTCTAAAGGGGCCATTTTAATTAAGATTTTAAAAATAATAATTTCCAACTTTTTAAATTCCTAAATAAACTTCAAGCCATATATTAATGCATGCAATTGATAAACATGAGAAAAAAAAATTATACTTGTGAAAACATTTAAAGTAAAGGGCCTAAAGGGCCTAAGAAAATGATTTGTGTGTTTTTGGTTCTTTAACCATTCCTTGAAGTGGTTCCTAGAGGTCCACCCAAGGATGCTTTCTCCTAGTAAGCTAAAATTTTGATGGCATCCTTTGGTTAACCTAAACACAAGCAAAAAACTTTAGAATTTGCACAATAACATTTTGGAATTCAAAGTTCATTTTGAATCAAAATTATTCTTGATCCAACTGTTAGATGGAGAGGATTGAATAAAATTAATGTACATAAAATAAATAATTTACAGCTTTTCAACGGCCATAGGGCTTCATGTTTGTGATTCATGAAACACTACCAAACAAAAGGAAATTGAAAAAATAATGCAATGCCCATCTATAAAATCTCTTTCTATTTGATATGGTAATGGTTTTTTCCTTTTTAAAAAAATTTATTATGCATTCATTACTAAAAAAATGCAAAAAAACACATTTTTTGAATGGAATTTCATCCAAAAACTTTTATTGTTTTATTTTTCCTAGATTTAATTAATGTATATCAATATCATACATCATAAAAAATTCACCCAAAAATTCCACCGACAACCGTAGTTTTGAAGTATATATTCAAATTTTCAAATTTTATGACAAGTACTATTTGGTGACAAATATACTCCATACATTCAAATTCTTTAATGTTTTTTTGAATTTTCAAAATAAATGATTAAATTAAGTCTATTTAGCTAACCAAATATAATTAAAACAAGTAAAAGTAATCCAAGATGTGATGTCCATATGTCACCAAAAATTTTAATTGCAGAAAGATTATACTTGTCACTACAGTTTTGGGGGCAGTTAATGTATTTTCACCGTTAAGAAAAAAAGCAAACTCTGTTTTGCAACTACATGAATTTGCCATTTTTGCAACAATAGTTGTGCCAAATAACTTTGAGGCCGGTCATGGAATTATGGCTCCACATTTTTTGAAGGGTTGCATATGTGGAATCATTGTCTATAATTGAAAAAAGTTCATTGTCAAAATGACTCTCCACCCACTTTGCATTTGATAGGATTGAATGACATGCCAAAGGACATCCTCAGCACCTCAAATAAACACGTGGAGGGCTTAATGTTTAATATATCAATGTAAATCCCACTCTAGCAAAAACTCAACCTTGAAGTTCAAGCTTTCAAGGTTTACAAAAGTGCAATGCAAAGGGTGCAAGGACAAGGCCTTTGATGCTTTTGAAAAGGGTATCCTTTTAGACACACATTGCATTCAATAATGAACACGGACTCTTATGTCCACATACTATGTGTGGAGATTATACTTCTCTATATGCACATGTGTCTCCTGCCATAAGGTTGAATTCTAGTCTATTGTGAAACCTAGAAAGCTAGGTCACCCCGCACCAAGATGCTTATTGCTTTTAGGGTGGCCATGTACACTAAAGCTACCGAGAGCTTATGGTGAAATCTTATTGGAATTATGAAATCTACGAAAAATTCTATGTCTTATAAAGAAAAAATATGTCTGTTAAATAAGTCAAGCTTGTTTACAATTGAAAAAATTTCATGTGTTGCAAACTCAATCTCCATAAAAGGTTCTTTTTTTGCACACTAGCTTTGGTCTTAACTTGTTGTTGGACATGCTTCAAATAGAAGTTTCAAAATGGATTTAAGCTTGAAAGTTTTGAGAAAACATTTAAAAATAGATCCCTTCTTAAAAACTAGTGAATGCAAGAATTGAAGAGATTTTGAATTCAACACGACATGTATGTAAAATCAATATAAAAATGTCAACATACATTGTCAATGTTAAGATTCTTGTTGACATAAGTTTTATGGACTTGCAAAATATGGTTGGACACGTAAAAATTCTTGTGATTCTTCTTCCTATAAAACTTTTCATTAAGTCTCTCAATCACCTTCATTTTGAATCACCACTTCTAGAATCTCTTGTTTTCTTTGATGAAATTTTGGAGATGAACTTGAAGTCGTCAACTTTACCAAAGATGTGATTATATGAAAATATCTTCTTGTAGGTTGGGGTCTCTATGAATTTTCTTCTTGTAAAAGTGCATAATGATCTTTATTTCTTCATTTGTTGCCAAGGTTGGAACATTGAAAATATCAACATAATTTTGGTTCAACTCCTTGAAAGCTTCATTTGATGGCATTAATTCAACTACTCTTGAATTAGTTTGGATAAACATTGATTTTTTCATTTGTAATAACCTTAACTTGTTACCTTTTTTACTTTGAATTTGAATGGAAATGGTACAAGATTGTTATAGGAAATGCAACATGATGGAAGGGTCACAAACATGGGTTTTTTTTCAATTTTGTTGAGTGGGTGGACTAGCAATCATCCACAAGAGGAATGAGCCAAATTTTGCTAGAGGCCAACCAACAAATTAGAAATTTCTAAGAATCATGCTTTGTTCTAACAACCTTTAAGAACTCATTGTCTAAATTGGGTGACTTCCAATTTTTTTTGTCATAATATGGCAACCTTTGCACATTTTTTCCAAAAACCCCTTTGTACACTTCACATTGGATTTTTTTTGTTGCTATGGTGCAAAAATTGCCAAATGCAATTAGCTCCAAGCCATGCCAAATATATTGAAGGTGTTCTTGAGGATTCTGAAAAAGGTATTGGTCAAAACTACCAATCACAACTAGGTACATTTCCCGTTGGCAAGATGTCCAATTCAAGGAATCTTTAAACTATGGATATGGTCATGATGATGTCATGTTGTTTTACAAAAAACATCTTTCATACCATTTCTAGTTTTTAACAACTTGTACAAATTATGCTTGTAGGGAGGATTCAAAATACAAAAAATGAAATTCAATTTTTAAAAAAATAAATCATAATGCAAGATGTAAAAAATCATCAACCTTTTTTCTTTGTATTTTTAGGTTGATTACTAGCCAAAAGATTGTGTGGGAATTTATGACCCACATAAGTTATTGCTAGAAAAATACTTGCCAACTTTTGGACATAGTTATGACATTCTTCATTTTGCACATTAAAATTCTTTAAAATTCTTCATTTAGCACCTTGTCATAACATTCTTTACCCGCGAATGTTTACCAAACTACACTGGTTGATCTATAATTTTTTTTTAAATTCTTTAAAATTCTTGCTTCTTTGGGCTTCCATAACATTCTCGCACCAAGAATGTCATAACTATGCTTTTGGAAGTTATTTTCTTCATTTTCCTCTTTCTACCTACTTTTTCTTTTTCTTTTTTTTCTTTTTTTTGCTCCCTTTACTAAAATTTCTTTACTTAAACTTGATATTCTCTCTAATTTTCTCTCCTTTGATGTTACATGACAAAAAAATTGAACAATTCAAAAACTTGAGTTTTATTAACAAAAATTGTGATCAAAATTAAAACACAATTTTCAAATTGAATTCATTATAAAGTCTAGCAAAAACGGAATGGAAAAATTGGAGTTTAACATCAGTTGAGGAAATTGCATCTCCAAAACTTTATCAAACAATTTTGTTAAGGCAAGAAGCAAGGTGGCTTGACTTGCCAGTTTCAAAGAATCAAGAGTTAAATTCATGGACATGAATTCCTATCTACATCCTAATGGATATTCTAAGGATGTTCATGTGTGGATTCCCAAAGTAAACATGAACCTAAGATGATGACCAATTTGATGCAACATGTTATAATCCCAACATGGGGTTCATAATTTGAGATTTATGAATGGAGGTCTAATCAATCGTCTTGTTCAAAACCCATGCACATGTTCACAATGTTTTATTCTCCAACATAATCATAACACATATATTTAGTTGTTTGAAGTCCCACATTAAACACGAATAAACTATAATAGAAGTCATAATACAAGATTCTTGAAACCTTGAGTCTTGTTATTGATGAGAAAAGGAAATCTAAACAAATAAACAAATATATTTTAAAAATATTTTTTCAACTTCCTTCTTCTCTTTAGGGAAAACTTGTTGTTGGTTCTTATTTGCAAGCTAGATCATTTGAGTGCATGCCATCATTGGTTCAACATCCTTTGGACTATCACAATGAACACTTGAAGATGAAAATCAAACAAAGAATGAACAACAAGAAGTATATAAAAAAACCAATGCAAAGATGCTTGCCACAACTTGCACACAATGCATGTAAGCAAACTTTTAAACAAGTCATTATAAACATTTGTAGCAATAGGGCCATAAAAAGTAGCATCATAAGAAACCCCTAAGCAAAAACAAGGCATGATGTAGACAACTTCCAACAACATTACCACCCAAAAAAAAACAAGAAAGTTCCCAAAAAACAAACACAACATGGTGTAGACGAATGGGAACAATGAAGCCATACCAAAAGTGATGGCAAAATGGGAAAAAAAAAGAAAAAAATGTGAGAAATCCCAAATCATAGACCATCATGATGTAGAAGACTCAAAACAACATCATTCCAAAAACTATTAGAAAAATAAAATAAAATCAAGAACTATTGAAGCATAAATGCACAAAAGAAAAAAAGGCCAATGATGACAGCACTAGGACTAAATAAATAAACAAATATGGAAAAAGATGCAAACGAAAATTCAACAATTCTTTATGTTGGAAAAGGATCTATACTAATGTATACCAATATATCAGGTAAACATACCCTAGTATGTGCATGTGCATGGGTATCACAAAATGTACTAGTTGGGTATGTCTTAAAGCTTTTACCCATGTTACTTGTAGAACTTCAGTGGCCCCACCAACCTAACCAATTATGGAACATATCAATTAGGGTTTCTTTGACCTCTTACTATGTTTTTAAACTAATATTCAAGGATGAGTGGCAAAAGTTAGGAGGGGTATGTATATTGACATCAAGGCATTTCATAATTTCAACAAGTAAAGGAGGGTTATATATGAAACTTACAACTAAAACATTAATATTAGGAAGCAAAAATGATTGTCAATATCAACATTGGGGGTGAATGATGATGTGGCAATACATTATAAATTAATTGGGGCCAATAAGGCTCAACTTATATTGTTCCTTTATTTATGTGAAGATTGTTTGTTTTTTCAACAACATTGATTGATTTTAATCTTGGTAGTTAGTTCTATGTGGTGGGTTACAATCATAGCCCCATTTGGAATCGCCTTCATGGTTGTAAAGAATGGTGACATTTTTTAAGTTTTTGAATTTGCTCTTGTTGAAAAACAAAACAACATTTGAAAATTTTGTGTTATTTTTTATGTGAACAATTTTCGAGGTTAAACTTGGGGTTTTTTTAAAAATATATATTTATGTACAACTACAAGGCTTTAAGTGGATGCATGTTTTAATATGCTTCTAATGGGCTTAATGTGATCCAATTTGATTATTTTAATATTCTTGAGTTGCAAGGGCTATATATGCAACCATTTTAATCATCCACAATTCAAGGTGGCCCCACTTGGTTATTTTTCTCTTCCACTACAAAAATGTGTGTCATTTACATTTATTGATCCTTCATGAAGGGCGTCACTTTCTTTGAAATTGATAATGATCACATTTATGAAAAAGGGGAGGATATAGGTGTTACCCAAAAAATAATTCAAAAGTCATAATGTCTAGTGCATTTGAGCAATAAGGATAATAGGAGAGCCGTTATGTGCAATTTATAGAAGAAGGGGCCAAATGGAGAGTGTTGTGCCAATTATTTAGAAAATGCAAAGTCTTGGCCTATGCCATTTCATTACAAGCAATTTCATTTGGGCATTTTATCTTGTAATTCATGCAAAAGAAACAATTGATGTACAAACAACACAAATCATGAATCACTTTGTGTCACATTACCCCTTGTGGTTTTGATGGGTCCTCTTCATGGGGATGCGATTCTTCCTATTTTTTAGGAACCACCTAAAATAAACATGTATTTTTTATGAAGGTGTTACTTTTTCCCCCTTTTTTCATCCACCTTATAATTATTTGTTATGTTTTAAGAAATATTTCACATTTTATATCAACATAAAAAAATCATTTAACAAATATATATACTTTATTAATTATTTTTAAAAAAATTCATTAAAAGATTGAACATTAACACCATTCAAGGTGAAAACATTTTAAAAATTTCACCCAACTTTAAACTTCCTTTCATCCACACTTCATCCAAGTACCCCAACCCACCCTTTATGAAACCACCAATTCAAATTGACCATAGATGAAATGGCACATGCCTTATATGTGTTTTTCACATTTTAGTGCCCCTTTTATTAATCTTAAAAATAAAATTTAAAATTACATTCATAACCTTATATTTATTTAAATTTGATATTCAATAATTAAGGTATTTTAATATACCTTAATTATCGAATATCACATTTAATGAATTAATTAAGGTACCTTAATATATTAAGGTATACATTTCAAAATTATTGAATATCACATTTAATTAAGTAATATAATTTTTTTAATAAAAAATTCATGCCATTTGAAACAAGATGAAAGTGGCCTACCCAAGGTCCTTTTCATGTTTTGATAATAACACCTACAATTGCAAAGGGTTAATGAAGTACAACCATGTTGACCATGGTAGTGCATCTATGAAGAAATACTTGCAAAATGACATAGTTATAAATAATTCAACAAGCACAAGGCAGAGGTGAAGGTCAGAGATGGAGGGGTTGAAAAACATCAAAAAGAGAAAAGAGAAAAGTTGTACCAACCTCATGATTAATCACTAAATTTTTTGGTGGTCACATAAGTTACTCCACAAGTTATTATGCTCAAATAGGTTCATTAAGGACTTGGTACTATGTGTTTGTAAGAGGTATGAAAACATTTCAATTGTTGAATCTTCTTGGTTCATAGGTTGGTTATAATGAAAAGATATCCATATGTAAAATTCTCTACCTACCATCAATTTGTTTCAGAACATATTCTTGACATGGTAACAAAAATAATGGATAAGCATGTGTTGTCTTTACTAGCCAAATGTGTAATTACAAGTGTCACATTGGATTTTTAGATGTCGAGAATTGGGTTCAATACATTGCATTTAATAGTAGAAGCTTTATTAGCATGATATCAACCCGCAAACAATATATTAACATATGTGAAAGATGATGAGGGAACCAATTTGAATGACTTAACATCCACTTCTGTAAAGTGGATAGTTGTGAACCCTTGCAAGTAATAACTCCATATGCAAGTCCATTTTTTGGGCATGCCAATATGTTCCTACATATGACAAATTGTATGTTTAAACATGGCATGAGTGTCACTAAAGAATGTTCAATTAAGCTTCAAAAGATAATAACTTAGGTGAAGAAGTTTTTGGTGAAAGGTATTAAATTGGGATAAATTTTACATAGGGATGTTGGTCTACCTCCCTACAAGTTGAAAACAAGGTTTGATAATAAAGTTGTGTGTTTCCAATTGAAGATTTTGGAATTTGCAAATGCCATCAATATTTTTTTATCATAGGCAAAATTTTCAAATTGCAATCTAGGTACCATGTGGGAAGACATGGGCAATGGTTAGCACTATGACTAAGGCATTTAATCCACTTGTAAAATAATGTGTATTTAATCAAAGTTGTTGGTTTTTGTATCTACTAGATGTTTTGCATGTTGCCTTTGACCATTAGTGTGAAATTATTAGGTGACGTTGATTGCAAAATAATTGTAATGTGAAAATTATGATTTACTATTGGTGATTTAGTATTGTTAAATGGTTGCAAAATGATGATAATTTTGGCCCCCATTTCTATCCTTTTAGTACACCAAAATGTGTTTTAGTTCATTCTGTATTTGATTAGATTTCGAGTGAACTTGAACAAATTTACCATCATGAAAATGGCCAACCATTAGTGAATAGAGATCAATTGTTATCAATAAGTGAATTATTAATAGCTAATTCAATTAATAGTTAATTCAATCTATTAATAACTAATTCACTAATAATTAATCAAGTTTGAACATTAATATTTAATAATTCATTAAACTAGCCTTTTAGTTCATAACTAGGTTAAGAACTTAAGTTAAGTAATTAACCACCTAGGTCATAACCCTAGCCACTTAAACAAGGTTAGGCATCTAAAAATTTAGCTTAAATTAGGGTACACATTTAATAACCTAGGCTAATTTAGGCCATTTAACCCACCAATTTAGGGTGTAGGTGTGAAAATTTGAACCCTTTACCTCCATCACCTTCATGTTTAAAGAATAAGTGTCAAGTGTGTTAGTTTAGCTATTCAGTTAGGTCCTAATTAATTAGAGATAAATTGGGTTAGTTAAGTTAATTAGTTAATTTTGAAATAGTTTAGGTGTGAATGGGGTTCGAGATATTTGTCATGGGATATAATCCCATCTTATGTGACCACAAATTTCCTCAAGTCAAAAGATCACGAGTTGCGCAATAGATGATATAAACCATGTAATGGTTCCAAAACTACACCAATGATAATGGCTAGTACACAAGTGCTAGAATCACGAGGTGTTGATGAGAGATTAGATCTTCAACGTGGTGAGGTTCAACACCAAGTGCGTTTCCCACAATCATTTGTGTTGATAGACACCATTCCCAATCCCATGGGGGCGTCAATTTCTAGTGGAATGTCAAGGAAGATGCCTAGTTCTATTCCTAGGTCCAAGGCACCTACAAGTTTGATGGGGGTAACCAAAGCAATGTGTTAGGCACCATTATTTTTTACTGAAACATTGGCCATTTCAAGTGTTCAACTAATAGCCGTGTTTTGCTTGGCGGCCACATTATGTGAAAATGGTGGAACACCAAATGTGATGGTTAGGTTGGAGGACACTTTTATACCTCCTATAGTTCCCCATCCAATTTTTGAGGCCAACTACACGAAGGTGTCCAAGGTTCAACCAAAATCTTGGCATGTAGTTGTGGCCAAACTTCATGACCTTCTAGCACGGCCAACGATTGATTTAGCCAATGTTATTCCTAGGATTGTGGTTCTTCATAATGAAAAAAAAGCATTTTAGTCAAAGGGGGCATTGGCACATTGATACCAACCCCATAAGGTGTTGTTGGATTCTAGTGTTCAACCATTGATGTTGGGCAAAGATGTTATTGATGGTCTTGGATTAACCAATGCCGGTCTTGATCAAATTTTGACATCCATGGGTGGGTCAAAGAAAGTAAGAAGGTTAACCAAACAAGAAATTGTGATACAAGTTAATCCTAACAAACCAATAGATTACACTATTGTGCAAGCCCGAGTAGTGCTTACACATGTTACATCTTTTGATGTGTTGGTTGGAGGTGTGGTTTTGTACCCCCTAAGGGTTACCATTGATTTTTGGGAAGAAACCGCATACTATTGCCCAAGGTGGCAGACAAGAGCTAGACATAAGGCTTCATTACCAATGAAATTCATTGGGGGGCAAGTAGGAAAATCTAAGAAATCAACTATGTTGGGTGGATTTTCAGGCCTTCCACATGGACTTGAATTGTTGGAAAATAACATCCATGACTAGGATGCACCTCCAAATGGTGAATTGGCAATGTCAGGGCCATAGGAAATGCCAATCATTCCAATTTATCCATTGGATCCCAAACCACCATGGTGCACATTGAATGAATTCTAGGCATCAACCAGTCACTACATTCATCAAGCTTGGCACACTTTGCCATCACCAAGCCCATGTTCACTAATGGATGTTAGTAATGGGCCTCTAGGTTTGAGCCCATTGGATACCAAGATTATTTAGTGGGAAATTCCCAAGGATGGAATATGCCTACTTGAGTTGTTTAAAGGCATTAATTCTAGATTAGTTGTGGTTCTATAGTCATGCATCTTAATTTGAAAATACCATTATGTGGAGAAGGATCCACAAGCCAAACAAGCCTCCATGCGGCATGTCATAATGTTGCAACAAATGTATCCCCACGTGTTACCAACATCAACTATACAAGGTTATCAACATTCCTTACCAAGCAACATCACCTTGCTGGTGGTGCCAGATTTGGCTAGGATTTGTCCAATTGACTTGGTCATTTTTGGATGGCCATGCCATAGGTGAATATAGGGCAAGGACTTTCTAATCCCAGGTCGGGTTTATTTTGGGAATTGATTCATGTTATGCAACATTTGTAATAGACACATATGCACCCATGTCCATATTTGTTAAAGAATGTCCCACCATTGGGGGATACTAAACCAACTATTTTGGTTAGATGGCAACAATCAAGGCTTGGATCAACGAGTTAATGTAGGTGGATGTTGTTTTAGTTGGTTCATGAGCCCATCAGTTTTGATGGATGTGGATTAATTTAACACCGTTATAGGTGATGCAATGAACATATGAACTCATTCCTAGGTCACCCACATGCTTGGTGGATGACATATTGGATCCAAGACTCCATTCATCCGTGGTTTATCATGATGATCGACCACCTTTGGTTGTGGTCAATAGGGTTGGCCTTCCATGAGCAACCTTACTAGCATTTTTGAGTTTTCCACATTCTCATGCATTTAGGAATGGGGGCTAAGGATGATTTAGGACTCCCATTCATCCAATATGGAAAAACCCAATGCAAATGAAAGGGAACAAGCCATGGGGTTTTGCATTAACACCACAAATATGCAAGGCATTTCCAAAGGAACCTGTAGGTGGATTTTGGGGCAAGTTATGGATCTCAACCACCTCACATGGATTTTCAATTTGGTCTTGGCATAATAGTTATGTTTTGGCCAATCACACCCACCCATCCCACCCCATCTTTCATTTGTTGCACCTTTTGTTAGGTCAATTATGGCGATGCAAGGGGGCAGGCTAGGGGTGATATTATAATAGGACAAGTACATCCTTGGCAATTATGGGATCAAGGATGCCAAGGGACATTTATTGGGGTGGAACTTGCAATTGGTGATGTGGGGGCACCAAGACATGATGGCACCTTTCCACATTTTGCATAATAATCATAGGCCATGCCTTCAACCTCGGGTGTTGGAGATGTTCCATCATCCCAACCCAAGGTACAATTGACTACAAAAACATGGGACTCAAAAATTGGCCCAACAATTATAGGAGGTGAGGTGCATGAAACACAATGAATAATACAAGATTTCATTGGATGTTTCGCCTTCAATTTGAAGGAGTTGGGTCAATTAAAGAGACAAGAGATTCAAATCATATTGGAGGATGATAATCCAATTTTTAGGCAAACTTACAAGTTTAGTGAGGTGGAAAGAGCCTTGGTTCAAACGTGAATAGCAAAATTGTTAAATGTTGGTTTAGTGGAACTATCTAGGGGTGAATATGCTTCAACAATAGTGATGCCAACCAAAAAGGACATTTTTGGGAATTGGACTAACACCACATGTGTGGGGGTTATCATTTGGTGAATAAATGGACCTGTTCAAACAAATATGCCATGCCCCTACTAGAGGAGATCTTTGATGCCCTTGGACAAGCCAAGGTTTTTAATGCCTTGGACTTGAAGTTGGCTACCATCAATTGCCATTGAGGGGAGGGTGATAAAGTCAAAACAAACATTTTGGGGAATTGATCTCCATGGGAAGGATTGTTTGTACCAATGGAAATTTTTGCCATTTGGTTTGAAGAATATATGCCCCTAAAGAATTTCAAAGGGTCATGGATTGAATGTTGGCGGGTCTTGGTTTTGCCAAATGCTACATTGATAACATCATTGTTTTTAACTTGACCCCAAGAAATCATATGCACCATTTGTGAGAGGTGTTTGGAAGATTTAAGGAACATAACCTTAAGCTTCACCTAAGCAAGTGTTGGTTCTTTCATACTTAGATGGAGTACCAAGGTCACATGATTTATCTAGGTGAATTAGGGGTTTAGAAGGTCAAGGTTGAGGCCATTTCATAGGTTCCCCAACTAATAGATGTTAATCGGTTACAAGCTTTTCTAAGCTTGTGTAATTAATTACTACTAGAGGTTTGTGAAAGGCTTTAGTAGCATAGCCAAACCTTTAACCTGATTAACACAAATTGACCAAAAGTTCATTTGGGATGAACCACAAGAGCAAGCCTTTTAGGAGTTGAAAGCTAGGCTTTCATTAGCCCCCATTTTGAGGTACCCATCCAAGGATAACTATTCCAATTACACACTAATTGGAATACTTTAGGGTCGGGAGCCATACTTACCCAATTTGATGATGATGATGGTTAAGAGTTTGTGGTGGCATATGCTAATCAATCCAACAACAAGATGAAGGGCAAGTATAGCTCATATGAATGGGAATGCTTTATAGTTGTTTGGGTAGTTTTTTCATTTCAATGTTATCTTTATGGTAGCCCATTCACTTTGGTTATAAACCACCAACCTTTAAAATTCTTGATGGAATCAAATTGGCTCACAAGAAAGTTGGCATGTTGGGCACTTATGTTGTAGGAATACAACTTTAACATTATTCATAGGGCTAGTAGGGTTAAATTGGGACGTTGATGGATTGAACTGGAACCCAAGTTCTAATGAGGAAGATACCACTGGGGCCCATTGGCATGGTGATGTGGATTTGGAGGCAATACCAGGATGGCATGCCTTTATATACATGTGTGCCTTATTGGGGTGTTCTAAGGATGTACTTTAGACTAGTGTGGATGATGGGGATCCCCATGATCTGGACATGGAATTGGAAGGCAATGGTGCCTTGGATATTTATGATGATGCACCTATCATTGCATATTTGCAAACATGTGAAATTCTAATTGGATTATCACTTAAGGAAAGGGACCGTGTTGTGATAGGGCCAAACAATTCAAATGGGAAGGTAATTCCCTCCTATGGATGTGGGTAGATGGACAAGTGAAGTTTGTGACATATAGTTTGCTCCAAATAAAATACTGGTGGTGAGGGATGCAATTGCAAGTTTAGCAATTTGTTTTTAGGTGTATGGCATGTGACCAAGTTTGGGCATCTTTCAATGCACCTACACCTCACCTACAACCTTTACCAATTATGGGGCTCGAGTATCGATGGAGTTTGGATTTTGGCCGACCCATTGAATTTGACACCTCAACATAACCGATATGTTTTGGTTATGAGTGAGCATTTCTCCAAGTGGTTGGAGTTGTTTCCATTGCTAGATTGTAGCAGTGAAGGGGCATCATATGCATTTTTTGACATGGTACTTAATAGGTTTGGGGTTTTAGCCAAAGTTTTCATTGATCAAGGTACAAAATTCCGTGGGGAATTCCAAAAGTTGTGTGAGAAAACACTGATTGATCATTACACAACTTCATGAGACCATCTTGAGACAGACAAGTTAGTTGAACGAATGCTGTAGACAGTGAAACAAGGTTTGTGGAAGTATGGTCTCCACAAGGGCCATATTTGAGATTGGGACTTATAATTACCATGGTTAAATATGAGGTATAGGTTTAGCTAGCAAGCTTTTCTTTCATCTTTTTCACCATACTTTTTATTGTTTAGCCATGAGCCCGAGTTACCAACCTCAATCTAATGAGATGTGATGGCAATAATCAACATGGATTATCCTAATGTGTGGATTCAAGCATGTGAGTAGTGAGCCACCTTATTCCGATGTGTTATGTCGAGGCTATGGAAAATTTGGCAATTGCCCAACACCAAGATACATTCCATTATGCCATTATACATGGAGGTGGTTATCGGCTTCAAATTTGGAGGTTTGAGCGAAGAGATTATGTTTACCTACAATAAATAACATTGATTACTTTGGATGTGAATACAAAACATGTTATTTTACATGTGCAAAAAGTTCTTCCTTCAGAAGTGTTCATTGCTAAAGGGCCAAGATGGTCAAACATGTAAGGACCATGTGCGCAATTGTGCATCATGTCATCTTCTCAATGTGGATAGTCAAATTGACCCATCCTTAATTGTGGTTCCTATTGGTTTACGATGTATGTTATGTGGGAAAGCTTTAAGAGCCACCACTATGTTGATTTGTGATAAATGTTTTCAAGGTTGGTATTTACGGTTTAAGGTTTAGAGTTTAGGCCTCATGCCACCAATGGAGGAAGTGCCAGCTAGCAAATGGTTTTGCCCTTGTGCACCCAATAAACCTAGGTTCCTAGGGTCACATTGTAGAACTAGTCCAAGGTTTTCTTCCATGGCAATTCACATTTGATTGGGGATTTGAAAGAATATAACTAAGCTACTACCGATGGGGCTCATGTTTGCACCTGGCCTAATGGTCCTTTGCCTTGGAACCAAAGTGTTCATCCATGGTGGATTTCCAACATGTAGTTCTATAATGTTATCTAATTTAGGGGGACCTCACCCCACTAGAAAAAATGTGGGGATATACAACCATCCTATTTGTAACTACATGCATCTATGTGTTGTTTGCAACTACTTTGCAACTACTTACCAACTTCACCAAATTTTTGGAGTATTTGCGACCATACTATGATTATGCAACTACTATCTTCTTCATCCTCCTATGTGAATGCTCCTAAGATTATATTCATCCATGAATAAGCCCCCATGGCCCATTAGTTGCATACGTAACCAAAATTTAATCACAAATTGATGTATAATGTGCATTATGGGCATGATAAACATACATATTTGGGGTTGTACTATTTAAAAAATCTACTTAAAAAGTCTACTATAATAAATATTTATTATCCATATTATCAACATATTTGTAAGGTTTAATTAAAAATTTCTATGAAAAATACATTTAAGTTTTTAAAATGATTTAAGTTTATAATTTTCTAATCATTAATTATGATGCATTTAATTAATATTGAATAATTAGTTAATTAATAATAACTAGTTATTAATAGTCGATAATTAGTAATTAATGGTTAATGTTTACATAATTTGGAAGTAAATATTAATGGATCTCCAATAAAAATATTGTTTTTAAAGTTCGCAAGGGCCAACTTGATCCTCTTCCCTAGAAATAAAGAGAAAAAATTTGAGGAGTTATTCCAAACCTCGCAACGATGAAATTGTGGAAAAATGAGAGACTGTTGCTTTGAATGAGCGAAAGATATAAATCCACCAATAGTTTTGGCTTTTTTTTCGATCTGTAGTTGCTATGAAGAACATATAATAATTCATAATTTGGGGAAAGATAAGTTTATGGAAATTATTGTCATAACGCTATATTTTATGATAGAAGTGGGTTTTTTTTTAATTGACTAACATTGATAAATATAACATTAGTTAGCCTCTTTTATTTATGAGGATTCCCCCACGCAAAATGGCAATTCTCATACCATCCTGTTAAGGACAAGCAAACTTATTCATATTAGTTAATTATTAATTCAATATTAATAAATAATAACTACTTGAATTTTAATATTAAATTTAATATAATTTATTCCATCATTAAAATTAAATACGAGTTAATAAATTATATTTAATCATTATTTGGTTGATACTTAATATTTAATCATCATAAATTCAAATTATTTATTAAATATTTATTCATTAATTAAATCATGATTAATTAAATATTTTATTACATAATTCAGAATTAAATATTACTTAAAATTTTAAGTGTTAAAATTAACTAATCATTCATTCATTATTAATTCATTAATAATAATCTAGAATTTAATATTCAATTACTTCTAATTGATAATTATAATTACTAACTAATTATTAAGTCATTAAAATTAAATACTACTTCATAAAATAAAAAAGAGTTATTAATTGATTGACATGGCACATTAAATATATTATTGTTATTTATTATTATTTAATTAGTCATTAAGATTAAATACCACTTGATAAACTAGAACTAGTTATTAATTAATTGATATTATATATTAAATAAATTATAACTACTAGTTAATGTTTTAGTCATTATGATAAAATATTACTTAATAAACTATAACTAGTTAATTGATCAATTAGCTACTTACTTATGAATTTTTAATATGAACTAATTATTTATTTCATTTTAAATATTTTATGAATCATTTAATAACTTTTAATTAATATTTAATGCCATTACAACCTATTACTATTAATAGGTAGATATGTAATAAATAGATAAGTAGGTAGGTAATAGGTAAGTAATAAATAAATAGGTTGTAAGTAGATGGGAAGTTAGTGAATTAGTTAGTTAATTAGTGAATTAACTAGTAAATGAGTGAAACTTTATTTATTTATGGAGTTGACCCAATTGAAGGGAAACAAATTGTATGGGATAAAAAATCTACTCACACCCTAGTTATAATCTATTTGCAATTGAGTTGCAACTAGATTTTTTATCCCATATTGTTTGGCTCCCCTTTCAAATGTCTCGATTATATAAGTAGATGTATTGTAAACATTGAAGGACACAAGATTTGCTAAATGGGATGAACCAATTGAAGAAGATTAACCCTAATTTGGATAAATTCAAAATAAAATTTAAAAAATTCAAAAATGTTTTAAAACTTACCTACCTACGTACTTCAACCTACTTACCTACCCACCTAATTTTATTTTAAATGTTTCAAAAATCATAAATGTTGCCACATGGCACAAAATTATTTATCTACATGTATGAATCAAAAACCTTAAAAAATAAATGGTTGAGATAAAAAAATAGGTAAAAAGTTTGATTTATGTAATATTCTTTGAATATGCCATGTCATAACATGACATTGGTCATTAGTTGCATGATAGTCACATGATAGTTGCATGTGTTATACGGTCAACAAATGAAAAATATAGTCAACTCAAATATATATTCCATCCATTGTTTATGTGATGACATCATTATGATATCATCATTTGCAACTAAAAATTAGTTATAAACTATAGTCGAAAATATGCAAAAAAAATTTAGTGGCCCAAATAGGGGGGTGGTTTAGGTGTGGTGTACCATTCAAGGTATTTCTATGTTATGTGTTGTGAGTGTGGTGATAGTGATTGTTATAGGCACCAACATAGGAGTGCACGACAATTGTCAATTGTGTTAATTTAGTTGCCACATGTCAAATTTTAATGGATGGATGAAAATTAATAACATCAGCATGACGTTATGGCTATAGTTATAATGGGATTACATAGTAGTTGAAAATGAGTTGTTTCAACATAATTGCAATTGAATTGCAATGAGTTGCATTATATATACGATGAATTGCAACTTTTTGCAACTCATGCAACTTGTCCAATAACACTCACGGTGTAAAAATGCGATGAATTACAAGTGGTCATTGTAATTCAAAAATTAAATTGTAAAACTAGTTGCAAAACACCCCTTTTTCTCATAATGGATGGAAATTAATTCATTTACCACAAACCCACCCCACTTGTTGTGTCAAAATAATAGATTGCATTTTATTTAGCTTACTTCATTAAAAATATTACATAAAAAATCACTTTTGATCTTTGATATATTATTAAAATTTTGGTCAAATGACAAGATTAAAGTTTAAACTTAAAGTGTTTTCAATAATGTATTAATTTATTTTTTCTTAAAAATATAAATTCAATCACATGATTTATAAATGAACTATATATATATATATATATTTCAAACCTTCATTTGATTCTAAAAATTATATTATATATATTTTTGATATTTCATAATTTTACCAATAAAATTTAATCTAAATTTCTGATATATAATTTATTCACATATGATATTTATAAATGGATCATAAAAAAACTCTAATAAATAATAATTTTTTATATTAGCCTTTTAAAATAAAAATATTAATTAATGCCATATAATTAATTTATTTGATCAAACTATAAACTTTATTATGTTTACACATATAATATTCTTTTTAAAGTTAAAATTATGATAAAATTTGTATGTAAAAATAAATTATGTTTTTTCACATCTCAAACTTCTATTTGATTTAAAAAGTTATGTTACACAATTTTACTTATAATAGATCATAATTGTGCCAAAAAATGTAATTTAGATGTATGATATATAACTTATTCACTTTATAATATTTATAAATGAGTTATAAATTACTCCTATTACCTAGCCTATTCAATAAATAAATTACATTACTTACCTAATTCAAAAAAATCACATATCAACATGATAAAATGCCTATTATCCTACTATTTACTATCTTATAATGTACAACTTACTAATTGAATTATTACATAGCTTAATTAATTAAACATAACATTATTTCATTCAACCCAATGAAATACATACTACTAATTAGTTTACTTACATACTACTTGTTATTTAACCTACTTGATTAATTAAATAATTAAAAAACACGTGAGATATCAACATGATAAAATACCTACTATTTAGCCATATACATATTATTTATTACCTAGCCCTATTTCTACCATTAATTATCATGGGTTGTTTGAAATTTTCACAAACCCACCAAACCCTATTACACATTCAATGGTTAGTTCATTGAATTTAAAGGAAAGTAATTAGACCATTAAATCCAATAATTTCATTGGTCAACTTTTTTTTTCACATTTAATTACATGTGCATTTGTAATTAAGATTTATAATTGCAAATCAAGTTGAAAAGATGCCATATGATGTCCAACGACCTATGAACCAACTTCCAAGTTACAAAAATAATGACATTTTCATCTATTTTGGGATGCCATTAAAAATGGATGATATAAATATTTTTCATTTTTATTTTCATCCAAATTGACATTAATTGCAAGTATAAATTGCATATGCAACTATAAACCATTTTGTAGTCATTTATGTGACTACAAGTCATATTTATCAAGTGTTTCGAAGGACAATCACATCCATAGTCACAAAATGGTTGATTTGGACACAAGCTGCAAACACATGGGTTGGAATGAACATGATTTTTTGTAATGAAAATAACCTAGGATATTTAAAGCAACAACATTAAAAAAACATATTTAATATAATAAACTATTTCAATTAGTAATGAATTATGTCAACTAAAGTAAAACATGTTGATTACATAGTGATTTTATAATGACATAATTTTGAGGAAGGTGAAATGATTAAGGTGGTGTGAACCTATTTCACTTTTAAAATCCAATAATGATTTAAGTTAATGAACTACACCTCACTTTTGAATTAATGTTTGTTTAACCTTTTTGAATGACAAGGCACATTATATGATGGCCTTTATGTTTGATCCAAGATACAAAGGCTTGGCTTGTGTTCATAAATTTGTTGGTAAAAAAACGAACAATGATACGGATTGTCCATGAATATGATCATTAGTGCTCACTACCTATGTTCGCCTATGCTTGTCAAAATGAATAGTTTTGTTTATGTAATTTAGCTCGAAATAATGCTAGTTTTGAAACTTAATCATTTGTGTTGTGAGTAGTTTTCCCTCTACATAATGCAAGAGTTCACATTTGATTCAATGTAATCACAATTTTTATCATTTAATGAGACTTTTTGGGGTAAACATGGTCATTTTTACACAACAACTAGGATGCAATTGGTGCCATTTGTAATCTTCCCCGACAAATTTTTAAGGTTATTAAAAGTTGCTTCGATATTTCATGTGCAAATATTTTTGCTAACATGTGTTGTTCCCAACATTTGTGGATACTCAAAGTGGTTGAATGTGCAAAAATTGCTTTATGGAAGGTCTCACTATGTCAAATTCCTCCATGTTTTCAATATTGTAATATGATGCATGTTGATATTACCATGCCCTTGCACATATTCCCATGGTATTCCAATTTAGATTTTGTTATAATGATGCCCATAACCAATTTCATGTCCAATATAGGAATGACGATGTTAGGCAAAAACCTTACCTTGAAACATTTTCATTTATTGGACCCTACCAAGGTGACCAAGTTAAATAGCCCCCACTAAACATACTAGGACTAGTGTAGTATTTGACAAGGGACATATCAACAGAACATTAGTTTATACCAATGTTGTGTGTGTAAGTGTCAATAGTTGTATATATGGCATGTAAATTCCATGTAAATGATTTATACTTACACATCCAAACTTTTACATGCGTGTTTATATTGTTGTTGTGTATAATTAATTTTTTACATTTAAATTTACCCAAGGGTAGTGTAAATATTTATCAAATACACTTACATGGTGCCATGTAAATGTTTTGTGGAACATAAATGTATATACCATATATCCTTAATGACTATACCTACTTGCTATCCATATTAATAAATTGTGGGTGCATCTCAAAACACACATGTTTTAAAAGTTTCTTTAATTAATTAATTAATGATTGCAATGAGCCACTTTGATGACCCATCATCAAGAACAATTCTGAAATTTTGTTCCCCTTCCTCAATAGAAAGTGAACCATTTTTGTATTATTTTACACAGCTGCATAAAACCATGTAAATAAAAAAAAATTACACTTATACAATTTTACACTTATACTTACACAACTGTGTTCTACATTTACACTTACAAGGAGGAGTGTAGATCCTAAACCATATACACAGATGACATTGATCTATACACAGACCCTTTTCCTATACTAATGTATAACTCATATGTTTTTCATAAAAGTTGATTGAATCAGTTGTCAATTAAGGGTTAACAATATATCAACTTCACTGAATATGAAAAACAAAATGAAATCGTTAGATTGAAAGCCAATTTCGATGTTCAAAGTTTACTGGGAACACATGCCCTTCAGCCATGGTCATCCAAAATTACCGTGAGGTTCCAGAAGCGATGGCCCCAGCACTCAAGTGTAACACCCCTAACCAAGCATTCGAACATATTACTACCCCTTCGACTTTCAACATTTTCGGGCGCTGGGGTTTCCGAGGGTTTTAGGGTACCTAATTGCCAGCTGATGGATCCTCAGGATGGCGTTCAATCTGGAATTGTCCGGTTGAGAAATGCACGGGTGGTGGTGGGAGAGATTGCATTTTGAATGGGATGCTCTTCTTGCGTACTGGATTGCACGGAGTAAAATAGAAATTGACCGAGGTTTTTGCGAGGGAATGAACAATGGACGTCTTCATCATGAGTGTAGCAAGTGCAGTTGCCGTGTGCAGGATGCAACTCTTTTCCTAGACTGCAAAACAGCAGCTTCGTCACTACACAGGGGCCAGAGGGAGGTCGACCATTAGGAGCTTGCTGCTACGTCTCTGTGTACACCCGCAATTGCAATATCAACAACTTTTGCAGTACACGCACTTCTTCGTAGACCGGACCGGATAGAAACAAGAGGCAACACTCAAAGATCACGGCAATTGATTAAGCCAACAATGAGGCAAAATGGCTACCGTAGTCTTTGAGTGCCGCCTCTGTTTCTATGTGAGCAAAATGCAAGGATTTGATAGGAAGTTCTTCTTGAGTTCCTGGAGGTCAGAGAGAGAGCAATGTGGCAGAGCGTTCTTTTTGGATCCTTTGCAATGGTGGGATCACGGATCAGAAAAGGTAATTTAACATCAATCCTGTCAGAGTTCACAAGTCAATGACGTCATAAGTCTTGTTGGGGTCAATCTTGTTGCTGTCTCTTGGTTGCTATCCTGCCGTGGTCTAGAGTTTGGCAGAAATTTCTTTTCAGATCCTAATTTGCACTGATGGGATAGTAAGTCTAGTCAGCTGGAGAAGGTCAGTACAGCTTTCTCTTTTCTAATGATTGCATTGAAGTGTTAGACAAATGAAAGGTACCCAGATTTTAAACATAAGGAGACGCAGGAAGTGCTCTGGGTTGAGGACTGACGTAACCTGCCATGGGTGGCAGCAGAGATGGCTAAAGTGGCACCATGAACAGTGCAACTTGAACATTTTCGCATGGAATCAGAAGCTTAACAAATATGTGAAGGATGGGCAGCCTAAGAAGGCAATGCATCTTTTCCAACAAATGCAACAAGAAGGAAGCAGTACTAATGAATTCACTTTTGTTCTGGTGATTGATGCATGTACTGGTTTATGAGCACTTAAGAGATGGCAGGCTTGTTCATGATCAGCTCATTCAAAGTGGTTGCAAGTTTGATGTCTTTGAGGGGACTGGCTTGGTTGACATGTATGCAAAATGTCGGAGCATTGAAGATGCATGGAGAGTGTTCAATAAGATGCCATCCCGAGATGTGATCGCTTGGAACACCATGATATTGGGATATGTGAAATGTGGGAAAGGGCAGAAGGGACTGGAAATATTTCGACAAATGCAACAGGAGCATGCACACAACCAAACTCTCTTCCTTTTGTGGGCATGCTGAATGCATGTGCCTGTGTGGTTGTGGTTGAAGAGCGGCCAGACATGTTCATGAGTAGATCATTCAAAATGGTTGTGAGTCTGATGTCTTTGTGGGGACTAGCTTGGTTGACATGTATGCAAAATGTGGAGCATTGAAGATGCATGGAGAGTGTTCAACAAGATGCCATCCTGAGATGTGATAACTTGGAACACTATGATATTGGGATACCTGAAATGTGGGAAAGGGCAGACATCACTGGAAATATGTTGACAAATGCAACAGGAGCTTGTGCGACTGAACTCTCTTCCTTTTGTGGGGCTGCTGAATGCCTGTGCCAGTGTGGTTGTGCTTGAAGAGCAGCCAGGCATGTTCATGAGCAGATCATTTAAAATGGTTGTGAATCTGATGTCTTTGTGGGGAGTAGCTTGGTTGACAAGTATGCAAAATGTGGGAGCATTAAAGATGCTTGGAGACTGTTCAACAAGATGCCATCTAGAGATGTGTTCAGTTGGAATGCCATTATTTTGGGACATCTGAAATGTGGGCAAGGCCAGAAGGCACTGCAACTATTTCAACAAATGCAACAGGAAGATGTGTGGCTAGACCCTGTTACTTTTGTGAGGGTGCTGAATGCATGTGCCAGTGTTGTTATGCTTGAAGAGTGCCAGTATGTTCATGAGCAGATGATTAAAAGTGGTTTGGAGTCTGATGTCTTTTTGGGTAATAGCTTATTGACATGCATGCAAAATGTGGAAGTGTATGTGCTGGAAAGTGTATGGAAAGTCTTCAACAAGATGCCCTGTGATCACAGACTATATGATTTCTGCAAAATTGCAAAAGTGTTCAACATGATGCCATCTCAAGATGTGGTCACTTGGACTGCCATACTCGGAGAATGTGCTGTGCATGGGCACAGTAAGGAATTTCTGAAACATTTTGAATAGATGTGCAAAATGTACAGCCAGATGATATCACTTTTGTTTCTCTTTTGCCAGCTTGTAGCCATGCAGTTTTGGTGGATGAAGGCATGCACTGTTATGCTTCAATGATCACATGCTATATGATTTGTGCAAAATTGGAGCATTACACCTGCATGCTCAACCTTCTGGTCTGCATTGGCCATCTACAGGAGTCAGAGAATATGATCAACAGAATGCCCTGTAAACCACATGTGGTGCCATGGATGTCTTTGTTGGGCACTTGCAAAATTCATGGTCATGTGGAGATGGGAGAAGGCGTTGCTAAATGAATTTTTGAATTGGAGGCTGAAAATGCTGCTGGTATGTGCTTCTATCAAAAATCTATGCTGCTGGTGGCAACACACATCTCTTTGAGAATGTTGAACAACAGAGAAAGGAAAAAGGTGTGAAGAAACAGCCAGGTCGCACCTGGATTGAAGTGAATAACAAGGTGCATACATTTGTAGGAGATGATCAAGACCACCCTCAGACAATTGAAATATGTGCACAACTGCAGAGATTGTCAGGGCTCCTGCATAATGCTGGGTATGTGCCTTATATTAAATCTGTTCTGCATGATGTGAAACAAGTAGAAATGGTGTCTCATTTATGTCACCGTAGTATGAAACTGGCTATTGCATTGGGGGTCATCAACATAGCTCATGGTCCTCCACTCCAAATAATGAAAAATCTACAGGTTTGTGAAGATTGCCACACTTCCACAGAGTTCATTTAAAAAATAGCTGGGAGAGCAATCATGGTTAGCAATCATGGTGAGGGATGTGAATCACTTGCATCACTTTGAGGATGGTGTTTGCTCTTGTGTGGACTATTAGTAATGCGAGTGGTCAGTTTTGTTAATCACTACATCAAGTTCATTCTGTTGGTAGCATGTCTAATGCTATTATTACACCACCATAGTTGGACGTTGTTATCAGAAGTGGTAGCGCTGCAAAAGTGGCCATGGAGCCTCCCGTAGTTTTGATTTCTGGCCTCTACCATTCGTACCACTTAGGTCTGGTGCCTCTTTCCTCTTATCTATGGAGTTATTTTGGAAACTGAGTGGAATTTGAGACTAAAACAACATTTCCCAGGATGTCTGCTACATTAGAAATTGTTCCACTCCACCCTGCAATAGACTACTGATTTGTTAGAGTTGTTAATTTGTTGTTGCACTTGACTATTGGGCTATTTGAGAAAATTGTTGTATGTGGATTCCCAAGCCACCTCTGTGAAGTTTCTCGTTGTTCTCCACCCTTGATTTGAGCAATGGGAATGTTATGGTGGGCATTCAATATTACGCATGTTGTTGCTAAGGTTCCTGAACATGTATCATGTTTGCATGGTTATCAAACCCCTCCTCATCTGTCATTGAAGTTGTTGAATGGTTTCATTCTATTTTTGTTAATTTTTCTTACATGATATTTCTACATATCCATGCGTTCATGTTTTCAATTGCAATTACACAGCTAATTGTCTTTTTTTCATTTGCTCATGTGCAAATGTTCTGTGCTACTAACGAGTGTGATAGTGACTCAAAAGAATGGTGTTTCTTACCAAAACAAATGGTTACCAAAAACTTTTGTGTGTGACACAAACAAGAATGTGACTAAAATGGGTGTTATTATAAAGGTGGTTTACTGTAGCAACCAGGTCTTGGTATTTAAAATATATATTTAAAAAGCAGTCAGGGTTGGGGGTTTGAAACTTTAGGGTCAAACGATTATGAACCTGAGGTGGGTATCTATGTAATGAAGAGGTGCATACAGTGCCCAGGTCTTTAACTCATACCCAGTCTAGTAATCTGACTGTTTTACAAATATCCTTTTCCAATTGTTTCGGTCAGTTCTTAAAGTTCAGTTCCTACTTTGTCTTTGAATATGAAAGCACACCATCAAATGAAAGTCAAGACAAAATTCACATCAGATTATTTAAAACTGGAGTCACATGCATTATACCAATATGAGATAACAATTGAAGATGTAGAGTTTCATTTGGTTTATTGCAATAAGGACAATGATTATATAAGAAGCAAAACAAAGAAATGACGAGATATAGAATTAGATTGTCAGTTTTATTACATTTGGTCCTAGCATGCATCAGTCCTCTTCCATCTCCCTAAACTCTCATCTCCCCAAGAAAGATGTCTCAACTTGGACCTTGCAAGCAGTGGAAATTAGCAGGCAATCAAGCAAACACATATGTGAATAGGCCTCCTCAATTCTCAATGCTAAAAATAGTCAAAACTAACAACCATACATATATATGTAAGTGGGCTTCTCACATCCAAACATTACAATCCAACAATTATACACAAATGTCATTGGGCCTTCTGAAGTGAAATCCCTCAAGCATTCAAAATAAATTACCAGTTACCATTCATAGATGTCAATGGGGTTTCTCAAGTGTCAACCTTCAAACACACAGAAGCATCAAACATAGAACGTATCAAGCATTTTCAATTGTTACCCTCAAGCCATAGGAATAACAAGCACTAAAAACAAACAACTAGTTACCATTCATAGATTTGGTGGTGGGGATTCCCAAGTGTCAACCTCCAAACATGCAAAAAGAATAAATAGACAACAAACATAAAATTTATTAAACCTTTCCACTTGTTAGCCCCCAAGCAATGAAAATTACCAAGCAAATACACAAATGTTAGTGCAATTTCCCAACTATCAACCTTCAAACTAAAAAGCAAAACAATTAGACACAAACATCAAATCTCAAACAACCAAACATAGAGCTTAGATTTCATCAAACGAACTAACTCATTAAAAGAAAACCTCAAACAATTTGGCATGTTATGGAACCTTAACATTTTGTACATATTCCCCTAATGAAACATGAATGCACATATAATAGTCAACGATTACATATATATGGCAATTGCCATATTTATGGGAAAAAGACTAGGGCAACACAACCCGTTTCACATTTGAATTTCATGACTTGCCATCCTCAAGAATTAACATTAATATGTCCTCAACAATCACCATCACATATGATTGCAAATTGTAAGTAGTTGCACGTTTCCAACATGATGCATGAATCCCCTTATATCTATTAGCCCAACGTTGCACAAAATGTGTCATGAAACAACTTCTAGAAATTCTTTGTGCTCCACCTCATCTATCGACCTCCTTCAAAAGAATCAATTATGCCTCACATGCACTTGCAAAGTTAATGGGGTTTTCACACTCAATATGTGAGTTAGGAGGCCAATTGTTTTTTACTAATATCATTTTGAGTCAAATCATAATCAAATGAACCAACATGATTACTTTATAAAAGGAATGTGGGTTCTTTCATAGTCCTTTTGATTTTTTCATATTATTATTATTTTTAAATGAAACCTTTTGCAATTTGTTATTAGAAATATTTATAGCTACCCCAATAAATCACATGTTTTGTGTTAATCTTTGTTGACTAATTATGAATTTTCTTAAAGTGTGTATATTATGTCAAATTATGCTTTCCATCTTGAAAAATGATCATAATTTCAAATCATACTAAAATATGTTAATTACTTTAAGCTTTAATTTTTTGTAACATAAACTACAATTTTGTTTTATATGTTATGTACATTACGCCTCATTTAAATGTGGTAAAAGATTTTTGAAAGTTTAAAATTTTAAAAGAAATTTTGAATTTTCTAAAAATTTCAAATTCCATAACTTTTTAATTTTTAATGTTTTTTGAATGTGAATAGTAGGTTATTATCATTTTCTCTTCAAAAAAATTTATTAAAAGAAACTTTAACTAATCCTTTGTAAAAATTGTCCTTATTTAAAACAACCATTGTTCGAGTTCAAAAGCCTTTTACTAAAACCAAAAATTTATATATATATGAATTCATTAACACTTATATTAGTCATTTAACACAACGTCCCATGATTAACATGGCAATAAAATGGCACCACATAAATGTATGTAACAAAATTGTAATTTTACGATTGTTCAACATGGTTTTCTGCTTATTTAATCATGATTTGACCCTTTTGTTTAAGTCATGATATGTTTCAAATTGATATTTATAAAGAACAACATCACAAATTTACAAACTTCATGGGTTCGTTTCAAATCCATGCGAAATTTGTTATTTCATAAGTTCGTATTGGTTAAACATGAATGTCGTGCATTATTTAAACATGAAAGTTGTGTGTATGATTTTCGTGTGTATACAACACAAATAAACATACAACATCCGTGTTTAAACAATATGAATAGGCATATGACATTCGTGTCTAAACAATGTGCACGATATCAATGTTTAAACAACACAAGTAAATGAATGACATTTGTGTTTATTCCATATGAGCCTATGAAAAGCAAATTTCACACAACTATTATTGCCAAGTCATGACCCATTAAGTTTGTGATGAATGAAGATTCTAACAATGCAAAAGAAATGTCATCTTGATTTGGATAGTAATAATGTCAAAAATGTGTTAAATTAGGATAACAATGGTGGGAAATTTGTAATGTTCATATAGCACCAAGTCAACGTAGACTTCAAATTCCATTCATCAACAAGAGCCAAACAAAAGTTATCAATCTCTCTTCATACAAACTATTTTGAAATGTTGATAATTGTGTTAATGATAGATATTAATAAATCCTTGTTATCCATTGAACCTTACATTAAAGGTTCTTCAACTACATTAAACATTAAAAACTTGTAACGTTCCATCAAGAAAGGTAATAACAAACCATTCATTGTAGTTAGCCACCAAAACTAATGTTGCACCATGACCCACCTAAATAATGACCAACCATGTGCTCTTGAATATGAGATCCAACACCAATGCCAAGATGTTATGTCATTTTTAAATATCGAATCCATGCACAAATTACATGAAAGGCATAAGGACTTGCAACATTTTTGTGCTTCATATTCATCATAAAGTCTTCCAACTCTAGGTCACATTCATTTGCCTTTAGATCCCCCAAGCTAACAAGAACATAGATTGTAAGATCATCCTAAAGTTCACAACATGTTGAGATGATAAATTGCAAGGCATCTCCAAGAAGCCTCAAATGTCTTTAACTTTGATTCAACACACAACCAATCACAATAGGTGACAACATTTTTATCACATTTTCAAAAATGGCCTATGTTAAAAAAAAAGGCACATAACTTTACAATGTCACAAATTGTTGAAAGTAACATAAGGCAATGATTGTCTAAAATGTCAAAACATCTAAAACAAAAAAATTCAACAAGTGCAAACCTACATGTGTCAAAAGAAACAAAAGAAACCACCCTATTAAACTTCCCATTTAGACCATTTTGTAGGTAAAATGAACAAATAATAAACTACTAACATCTAGACAACATGAAACAAATGGTTAATTGATTCAAATGAACTTTACTCTTTTTTAAAAAACATGAATTAGAAATTAGATAATTGACCTTCATTGGCATGCTTAGCTTTCTAACACTTAACACAAAATCAATGTAGGTTTGGCCCCATGGTTGTTTATTCTTGCTTGACTTTTTAAAATCACATAATGCATTTTTGAATATTAAATTGGGAAAACCTTTATAGATGCATAATTCAACCCATGAGAAACTTTTTCATTTGTAATAACATATTGGTACATTTTCAATAGAACATACCCAAAACACAATTTGTTAAATGGTTAAAAAATGCCCAAAATATTGCAAGAGATAGCTTGCTTTATTTCTAGGTGTTTTTTCATGGCTATCATGACATTAGGTTTACGGTAAGCAATTAGAACTTTGCAACACCGAAGGCCACCCCACACCTAAAGTTAGTGTAGAGATAAGTATGGGATGTATTTCCAACATATAAAGTTTTGTCCACATTTAAAATGATAGCTATCACCAAATTCTATGTGGCTATTGATGTGGCATTAAAAGTGAACAAAGATAAGTTAGAAATAAGAAAAATTATATATAACTTTAAATCTTCAAATTGGTACATTTTAGGCAAAAATGGTCAAAAATAACTACAAGCCCAAAACATGGACATTTAAATCAAAGATATGTGTTTCTACTCTATTTCTTCCTGCTTGATGTTATTATTTCCCTGCACAACATTCTTCTAACATTCATTTTTGTGTCCAACCACACAATAAAAAACTACACATACCCCCTTAAACCACTACTTTTTCATTATGTTTTGAAAAATATTCTTAGAATCTTTTAAATACGTCTTTTTTTTAAAAATTAAAATTCTTTAAAGATACTATTATGTTAAGGTGTATATATTTTTAAAATCCCAAACTATGTCATAAAAAAATATTTTCAAATTGTGCTTTTAATGTCAATTGTTTTTAAATAGTGGTTACAAGTCCTTAAAAGTGTAAACTACTTATTTTTTACTCATTAAATTGATTCCAAATTTTTATGATATGTACAAAATGTGTTCACAATAAAATTTTACAAATATATATTTATATATATTTATATTTATAATGTATTTTACAATCCAAAATTTAAAAAATTAAGCAATGGTTACGACTGCTAATGGTACATGTTAATATGATTGCACCCTTCTCTACATTCTTTTTCAATAATTTGGGATTTTTGGAAGAGATTCTTACAATGCCATGGAATGCAACAATGAAAGTATCACCCAACAAAATGCATTTGTAGGTACAATTTTTTGGAACCTATTTCCTTCACATTCAACCTCAAATATTCTTTAATGAATTGAATCAATTCCATGTTCATAATTGAAGTAATTTCACTTACATTTCATGCACTTGCATAGGTTTAAGAAATTAGCAATACATTTACAAATATCAAACATGATTCAAAAGGAAAAGGGAAGGAAAACGATCATATTAATAATTTTCAATTGAAGTTCTTTTTCACAAATCGAGGCAACCCAATTGGGAATACACAAAATCATGGCTTTGGTGAATGCAAAAGATGAAGAACATTTGAAAACATTGGACATTGTAAACTCTCATGATCAATTTGAATCAACAATGGTGAAATGGAAGAAGACATCCACAGTAGTGATGGTTGTTAGATATTCCCATCAATACAAAGACAATCATGCTTGTTAAGACAAATGAACTATTGTATTCGGTGATTATTGCATCATCAAAGATTACACAAACACCATTATCATGAATGAAGATTATTGGGTGTTTTCAATACAAAACATGAGTTTTTTGGATTTGCTTGAATAATACATTAAAAAAAACTATGAAACAATTGAATATTTCTTGAATTCACAACCAATTTTTTGTCCCCATCATGTGCAAGACTTGATGGCAACAAATGATTAGGTGTATAAATGATTAGTTGGCACAAACAAATACAATGAACCATTGGAAAATGTTCAACCCATTGACAGAAACAAATTCATCTAGTTGCAAATGCTTCCAAGTTATGTTGAACATATGGTATGCCACCAATGCCACCAAGAATTACACCATTGCATAATTTGAATCCTTTGATGTTTCAAAATGCAAACCTTCATGTTGGTTCAAGTGTTCAGGTGTTTACATTGAATGCACATCGTCAAATGTTGAATGGTGGGATGCCTTAAGTGCCTAATGTTGCAAATACTCTAGTGTTGAACAATGGGATGCCTTGAATGCATAACATTACAGATCTTCCAATGCCAAACAATGAGATGCTTCAAATGCCTAATGTTGCAAATCCTCCAATGCCTCCAACTACAACATTTCATGTTTTAAAGACAATCGACACAAACTAACATCAACATGAACTAGTTGAAATAACATCTCAAAATTATAGACTAGGGAATATAAGTGTTTGTTGAAAGACCAATGTTGTTTAGAAGAATCTTATCAAAGCAACAAAACAAGGGTAAAAAAATTTGGTTATAGCCATAGACTAGATTTAAACTACTAGTATTGAAATTGAATAGTAGAGGAGCAAAAACCAAGAAAAAATTCCTACTTGTTTAAAGTAATAATAAGAAGAGCAAGCTTGTAGTTCTAATTGATGCATTAAATTGACAATATCTAGTTCATTTTGACCAAGTACAAGATTGTGCAAAATACAACAACATACAATCATGTTAAGCACAAATGCCACATGAAGTTTTGTTTTGTGAAACAAAAAGTCTTTTTCAAGATACCAAATGAATTTTCAAGAACAAATCTACTTTTCTTGTGTTACTTATTACATAATTTTCCAAAATGGATTGTTCTACGTTGTCTTTATATGGGACCATCAACTAATTGAGCAAGGGATACGTAGGGAAAACCCCATTCTAGATGGTGAAAAATGATCCATACTATGCTTGCTTGTATAAATTGAATTTTTGCAAAACAAGATTATCATTAATAGATCCAAGGGGTCCAACATAAACATCCATGAATTTTTTTTGATATCCATAATTGCTTGGGCCCTGATTGAATACCCCCTTGTTTTAAAATAATAATAGTTTTCAACAAATGGTGTTTTTGGTTTGGTTATGTGCACATGGGTTCCATCTATCACCCCTTGCATTAAAAGTAACTAAAACCATTGTTTGAATCTAATCATTATCACTTCCATTTCTTTCTCTTTTGGTTACCTTAAAGACTTTCGAAGACAATGTTAATAGATCTCACAAACATTTGAAACATTAATGCAACAATATTTTATCCAATTTGAAAATTTTCCAAACAAACTAACATGTTTGCATCATGTGTGAGCTTGTACAATGCACATGGCACATGGACCTCTACTAGTATTGCTAATTGATGCTATGTTTTATTTCAAAAGGTGAGCACACAATTCTTTAGCAATGTCAAAACAATGCATTCTTCCACATTCTAAACATTTCTTTCCATCTATTATTATCATATTCAATGAGGAGAAAATGTGAGTACCAAGTGGTACTTTTTGGTTTTACCCCATGGCAAAAATCTTCAACAACTAGCAAGGTTGTCAAAACTAACGTGACACGCCCATTTGTGTTGACTATCACATCAGCATCTGTCTTGATGCATTCGTTGTGTTCATCAAGATGGATGTAGGAAAATCTTGGGTCATACTTGGGTTGCCTTCATTATGATTGGTGACCAAAAACGGATTTTGGTCACTAATCTTGTTGTGACCGAAAATTTTCGATCATCAATCATGTAGTGACCGAAAATTTCCCATTGTAGCCTTGGCAATCGAAAATTTTCCATCGCCACCTTTTTGGTATGTCATTATGGCCTTGCCATTTACATGAAAAAATATCTTAAGGGAAAAGAAGAATTATGGAAATTCCAAAATTTCACCATGCAAAAATGTAATATTTAGAAAAAAAATCTTCTAAAAGAAACCAAACTCCTTCAAGATATCACAACTCTATCACTAATCGCAAGTTTCAGCACAAGCCAAAATATCATCTTTCAAAAATCCTCACATAAAAATAGACCTACTATATGGGGGCCAAAATCCATTAAGCTACTATATTCTACAATGAATCTAAACACAATATCCTTGCCTTGGTAGGCAATGCCAAAAAAAATGAAAACCAAAACAAAAGTATACAAAGTGAATGCCTTGTAAAATTTGCATTAAGAAATGTTTTTTTTAAATTTAAAATTTTAATTCTTTTTCATTATCAATGTTTGTCAATTATGAGAGAATTTATTAGAACAAATTATTAGTGATAAGTCCAATCATCCATAATTCAAAAATTTAAGAAATAGATGGGTAGTTTTTGTGTAAAATTGTATATGATCATTGTATTTTATGTTTATAAGAAACCTATCATCATTATAGAGCATAGATTCAAACACAAATTTCAAATGTGTAAAGAGGATGGATTCACAAATCTCAAATTTGATTACACATGACAACATTATTTGTTTACAAAATTGGGTTTTATAAAATCCGCAGTTATTCGTGCTTTTGGATTTGGGTCATAATGTCATGGATCAGTTTCCCAATTGACATCTTGGTTGAATTGTCCACAAAATATTCTGCATCCCAATCATCACCCCATATGACATTTACTAGCCTACCCACCGAATATGCTTCAGACTTCAAAGTTATGGCATGTTGCTTGGCGAATCGTCGAAGGGAATTTGTAGTTCTTGACTCGCTGTAAACAAAATTTTTTTGGGACAATTCATTAACGCAATTTTTTTGTGTTGGTGACATCTTACTCCTTTGTAAAACCATACAATGATGGCATCACCTTTTAAAAGCACCCAGCTTCACCCCAATCGAACATGCCTATGTACACAACATCTAGTTTGTCTACTAGCAAATGCAACATAATGTTGTCCTTGTACAAGTCGTTGTGCAAAATTCCACAGTGATGTACTGTATTCATAATGTTTATGAATGCCCATGCCAACTTCACAAAATTTCGCTTAAAGGCGACAAGTCATGTTTGCCCTTCCATATTTAAGCTACCTTGATGCAATAAGGTACGATTATCAGTAAGGGGGAAATACTTCATGTTGTAATCCAACATTTTTCAAATAGTTCCCCCATTCCATCACAATATGTATGCCTCCATAATCTCTCTATGTATGGCAAAAAATTTGATGACACTTGGATGTTCGCACAAGCATGCCAACACTTCCATTGATCGTTGCTTACATGTTTCTTGCTTGTCATCCGTCTTCGGTGTCTTCCCCGCCAACTTAATCGTGCTTGGGATGCGATCGAATCTTTCGATTTGCATTTCACACCACACCATAACCACGTTGATTGTTTCCGCTTGACAATGGGAACACATTTGTTATGCTTGGAATCCATAACACATTACGACTTCCAATTTGGGCTAGAAGGTTTCGAGCACCTTTTTCCATCCATGGTGCAAGCCTCGCCTTTTTTTCAACCAATTCTTCGAGAATTTGGCCCACCATGAACCCTAAACCCACAAGTTCTCACTTTCATGGTCCAGAGCACCTTATCCTTTTGTGGATAAAGGACATCAAACCATTGTAACAAGTTTGTGGCTGAATCCAAAATTTTACATTCAAACCATTCCAAAAACCTCTCAAAGATCCAAAGTTCAGTGTATTGCAAGGATTCATCTAGTTCGGCCAAAAACTTATGCTCCATGACCTGCTTATACTTCTCCAAGCCAATTATTTGTTTGTTCACAAAAGCACCGTCGAAATATGCCATTGTGTGCTCCATAAAAAATGTCATAACAATTTCTTGGAATCTTCATATGGCAATTCATTTAGGATCATTGTCTTCAAACTTTTGACATTTTCGAGTTTATGTTGATGAAGTGCTCTCCCCGTCGGACATTTTTGCAATCCCTCATTTTGCATGGTTGAGGGTGGGACGCTTAAAGGTTTAAGAGGGTAAGTCCCAAATGATGTGTGGGATAACTTGTTTCAAGGGTTTTGGTTATATTGACCACTTGATGGTTGTCTTCTTGATAGTGGTTTGCCCGATGGTTGTTTTCCCAATTGTCCACTTGATGACATCCTTCAAATTTTGGATGACAAAAAACCAAAATTCTTTCTAAGCACTAATTGTTAAAAAAAAATAGAGTGTTGAAAAGTCAAGGTTCAATGTGATCCAAAATATTCACAAAATGCAAAAAAAATAACCTTACACCAAAGACTTGATCACATCAATTCACCCAAGGTTCCATGCAATGGTTATAAGGGGGCAACCAAAGACACAAAACCCAAATGAGAACAAGGTGTTCAAAAATGAATCATGGATTGCATTTTAAAAACTCATATACCCTGAAAAAACTTCTTCCAAATTCGGTTGCCATTTGACAATTCCAAAATGGCAACCAAATTTGCTAGCATATCCATCTATGGTGACCAAAATACATAGTTGACATTTGATGGCAACCAAATTTAATTAATGTTGTGGATGGCGACCAAATTCAGTCACCACACAACTATGGTGACCAAAAACCTTTCAGTCGCCACATGCAGGTGGCGACCAAAAACATTTCGATCGCCACATGGGTGTGGCAATTGAAAACCTTTCAGTTGCCACACAAATTTAATCAATGCCATTGGATGGTGATCAAATTCAGTCACCATGTGACTATGGTGACCGAAAACCTTTCAGTTGCCATAATGTCTTTCCCCTCCCCCCACTCCCCTTAATTTTTTTCCCTTCTTTGCTTTCCCCCCTTGATGGTAACCGAAACCCTTTCAGTCACCATCTTGTGTGATCCCTTCATTAAAAAATGGGGTGATTGATGGGAACCCATTGGGAACTTGAATGGAACATGTTGTGAACAAATGGAATTTTTTTTAAATCCTTCCTTGTTAGGAGCAAAATTTGATGCAATTTTGTAACACACCTAAATAACTTGGGCTTTGCGCTACTACGCATTACCACTGATGATAAACTTCTACACCCATTTGGAATTGTATAACAAAATTGTGATAAACAAAAAACAAAGAAAGATTTCTCAAAATTTTCAAAATGAAATGTGTTTTCCTCTCTTGCACTATACAAGTAAAATGAAAAGAAAGGCCATGAGTGTTATCAAAAAAAAAACCCCCCATAACAAGCTTTCAATAATAAATAAATAAAGAGATTTCAAAAGATGCATGCAACAAGAATATAAAAAACAAGAAATCCAAAAGGTTCCAACCATATAAAAGGTCTTTATATAAAGATATCATTCTAGTAGTTATATAACAAATTTTGAGTTAAAATAATTCATTTTAACATATTATGGAAAGGAACATGGTAGGACAAAATACTATGGGAACCTATTGTCATCCTACCTAAACCATCTCCGATGAAAATTCATTGTCATTGGAATTGCAATTATATGTTTTCCATTCATTCCAATCACATTGTCATCAATCAAGTTTAATATGTAACTAGGTTCAACTAGATTTACATTAATTGTGACAAACTTTTAAGGGGAACAACTTGTTTGCCCATATTGTTGTATAAATATCAATTTTGTACAATGTTTAGGCTATTCTACAATGTACATATGTTGCATCCAATGGCAAATTCCACCTCACCTTACTGTTACAATCTATTATCTCCTTTATTATTATTTTCCCCAATATTAATATGACATTGTCAACTAGCATAATTTCCTAGCCCAATGGGTTCCTCATTCAAAATTGTGTCCAACCCAAGAAGATTATTTATTTCATTAAGCATTGCGACCATGTGATGATATATTGTAGTTAATATGCAAAGGCAACATCATCTTTCAAACGTGGCCCTTCGCTAATCTCCTCCAATGTCAAGTTGGCTTAGTCTTCAGCCTAAAAATCACTTATGGTGAACCCCCGCCTAATGTCCTCCCCCATCATGTTGTACCAAACATGTTCTGAATTTAAAGTGAATTCAAATTGGTTGGTTCTTGGGTTATACCATTCTTGAAACATTTGATAAAACCAATAGTGTTGTGTATTGAATGCTAACAAATACAACAATTCACATGCCTTTTGAATTATGGATTCATCATATTGCCATTTGTCATTTTGACTCCCCCATGTAATAATAGACATGCCAACATTCCAAATCCATTTCATGTTTGCACCCCATGCTTGTGGCCAATTGGGTGTGTTAAACATATTATATTCCCAATGTTGTGGAATGGCCATTTGCACTAGAAGAAAAACATGTATTTTCGACTGCTCTTTGCGACTAAATTTTAGTCGCAAGAGACATTTTGCAACTAAAATCCTTTTAGTCGCCTAAAACAAGTCGCATGTGAAAACTAGTCGCAAATGACAAAGAGTATAAAGTCAACAAATACA
>Ga0116227_10002066_pt1 | contig 45797 bp, 36 predicted proteins | sample S1TSphgellanicum_FD_89693 | JGI IMG/M metagenome (GOLD analysis project Ga0116227, IMG submission 89693) | Host-associated microbial communities from peat moss isolated from Minnesota, USA - S1T2_Fb - Sphagnum magellanicum MG | ecosystem: Host-associated > Plants > Peat moss > Unclassified...
AGACTTTGGCAATGAAAAAGTCATGGAAATTATAGAACTGGTGCCTCCCGTCCCCGTGCCATAGCCACCGGCTCCAGGACCTCCTACCGCACCACAACCCCCGGCTCCAGGCCCTCCTCCCGCACCACAACCCCCGGCTCCAGGACCTCCTCCGGCACCATATCCCCCGGCTCCAGGAGCTCCTTGGGCACCATATCCACCACCAGCTGCTGCAGCAGGAGCTCCAGTACAGTATCCAGCTATGGCCATGTCCAAAACCCCAAAGCATTTTCTACCTTCCCCACGGACGGATGAGGGGACGGATGACGGACGGGACGAAGGGATGGATGGAAAGGACGACGGATGAGAAGGACGACCAGCCAAGGACGACAAAACCACCGATATTATAGAAGTAGATAGAGATAGTAGCTTAAGGGAATTTGGCCCCTACTAGGTAATAATAATAATAATAGGTCTATTTTTATTATATGAGGATTTTTGAAAGGTGAATAATATATTTTGGCTTGTGTTGAAACTTGAGATTAGTCATCAGAGTTATAATAATAATTAATCTTGAAGGATTTTGGTTTCTTTGAGAGGGATTTTGTTTTTGAGGATTCTATTTTTGGATGGTGAAATATTTGAGTTTTCATAATGCTTCTTCTTCTCCTTTTGCCTTAAGACACTTTTTACTGTAAATGGCAAAGGCCATAGTGTGACACACCCCCTTGTTTTAGTAGCTTATGGGATTTCGTCTCATCCCTCTTTGGGATTTGCAATTTGGAGCACTTTGTTGTGGAATTACCGACTGTTGCCTACACGACGTGGAGACAGAAATTGGGTCGTCGTTGTCGTTGATTGATAAGGTAAGGAAGAAGAAGAAGAATGATGTAAGTGATGGCTTAGAAGGAAGCGACAAAGGGAAGAACAAGGAAATCCGAAAGTGTTTGGGAAGGGGGGCGGAGAGGGGAGATAGGGAGTTAGAGAAACGTGGAGAAGGATTTCGGGAAACAAACAAATTCCAGGCCGACCCATTTGGATTTTGGTTCACATTTTGTTTTTGTCCTTGATAATGTAGTTAGTGGGGAAGGGACGACGGAGGAGTTTTTGCAGCAATGACGATGATGCAACACAACACGGATTACGTGTTGTTTTACGGCGAGAGCAGGAATAATATGATTAGGTCTAAGAAGAAGGACGACGGCGACGACGGCGACGACGACTCCACCATGCTTGTTCTCGTGCTTCTCAATTACCATCTGCCTCGCTTCTCTCCCATACTTTGGGATCAAGGTACTTTCTCTCTATAGTTTCTGTTTGTTTCTTCTTCTTTTTGTTCTCTTTGAGTTCTGATGAAGAAAAAGGAAGCGGAAGAAGAAGAAGAAGAAGAAGCGGCGGCAGCAGCAAGGATTGTGATCGAGATTTAGGGCATCATCGTCATCATCATCAGCTCGCGCACAGCTACTTTTTTTTTTCTTAGCTGATAGAAGTGTCTGCTCGGTGGCGAAGGAATTGACAGCGAGCCTGCATGTGTGCGCTGATGGTGGTGCCAACCGTCTGTATGATGAGCTCCCTCTGTGGTTCCCTGATGACGACCCAGCGGATGTACGGCAACGGTAACGTCCTCCTCCTCCCTTTGCTTTTCCTTGCAAGCACTGCTGTGTGCCGTTCACAAGAAACGCACCCCCCCCCAAAAACACACTGGTTGGGGAATGAATCTGATGAGCAACAGGATTTTGGTATATCATCATGACAGTACAGCGGGAGAGCTCTCGGGGTTTGTGAACGTTGTCTCATCAAGGATTTCGCAAGCAGAAAGTGATTACAAAGAGAGTCTCCATTTTGAAATTTCCCACTAGGTTGTGTTTCTGTTGTTGGTTTCTGAATCTGTTGACGCGCACCAAACCCTAAAAATAAGTGTGAAAGGCTTCTTACACCTGGCCTGAAACTTTTCAAAATAGGAAAATATTCCTCAGCATCCAAACTTCCCAAATGTGTACTGAGTGATGGGTGACAATGTTCTATGGCTCTCAAAATTGTACTCAATGCAAGAGTGCTGCAACTGTTGAACCCTATTTGTGGGTCTAGTACATGGGCATTGGAGTGTTGAGTAGTACTTGTCTATATGCAGGCATAAGCCAGACGTTATCAAGGGCGACTTGGATTCAATTCGCCCTGAGGTTAAAGAGTACTATTCTCAAATGGTATGCTTTCAATTTCCTTCAAACATTTAGTCTGTTGGAAGTCATGTACCAAGATGTCCCACCAAAGTCGTACCAAGCATATGTTTTCAGTCCCAGATTTACATCACATTTGTTATGTGTAGACCAATACTTTTGAAATCATCTTTCCTTCAGGGAAAACCATATGCAAGTGTGGCTTTGACATTGAAAAATCTGAATATCTTTGAGCTGGTTTTGTGTCCCCAGGGTGTCAAGATCATAGACGAATCACATGACCAGGACACCACAGATCTTCACAAGTGTGTGATTTTCATAAGAGACTGTGTACCTGACCTGGACAAGAACCATGTAACTACTAGATCATCTTTTCAGCAATCTCGGTATTTGGCTTCTATGATAACATTTTGGTGAATTCATGTTTGAGCTGTGGGCTTCATCTTTGTATTGTTGTTTACCAAGTGATGAGTGGGGGTTGCATTTGATGAATTGACAGATAAAGCTATTGGTGTTGGGAGGATTAGGAGGCAGGTTTGACCATGAAGCTGCCAATATTAATGTCCTTTACACCTTTGCAAATGTCCTACGCATTGTGCTCTTGAGCGAAGAAAGTTCACTCACACTCTTACCCTCTGGCTATTTGCATGAGATACATGTAAACCGCTCATTTGAAGGTCCCCATTGTGGCCTTGTTCCACTGGGTGCTCCATCTACCTCTACTACCACCACTGGACTCCATTGGAACTTGGGTACGTACAAATTTGCCTTGTGACTTGGTTCTTGTATAATATTCTGTAGAGAGCTTAAAACAAACCATGGAATTTGGGTTGCATGCAAAGTGATGAGTGGGGGTTGCATTGGATGAATTGACAGAGAAAGTTACATGATAGTAACTACTGTGCTGGATGGCTTGCAGATGACACACCAATGGCATTTGGATCCTTAATCAGCACTTGCAATCTTTTAGAAAGTGATATCGTGACAGTAAGGTCAGATGCATATCTGCTGTGGACAACTGAGATCAGATATGAACCATGATTTTTGAAGTTAAGATTTAAGACCATGTCAAAGGATCTGGTAATTTGCATTGATTCCATAGTCTTGTCTTTGCATGGGTTATGAGGATCACAAAACTTTTGTAATTTGCACAGTTGACATTTGTTTTCAGCTTCTTGCAAGCTTCTGCAGCAGATAATAGTATACAGCTTTTTGCATATACATGTTGCAAACGTTATTATTGCTAGCCAACATTCTGATTGCCTCTTCCTGTTTGCTTCCAAAACAGAGCAGTTCAACCTTGAGTTAGTCCCTTGTCGTGAGATAGTACACTGACCTTGACAAAAAGAGATCCCTAAAATCAGCACTGCTGATTGGTCTCAAATCCAAAGTATAGTGGTTAACAAAATGGGTTCCTCCTAAGTACCATGCACTACTTTCAAATCACCCAATAAGACAAAAAGGGTTAACACTTTGATTTGGTTTCAACTTGTCAAGCTTTCTAGTTTCCAGTTTGCAGCTTGAAGCAATTTCAAGACTAAAGTATAGCACAATACCATACATAACCTGCTGAGCTACAACCTGTGTTCTTTATTCAAAACATCATTACAAACAACTGAGTGCTCAACCAGTGTTTCATTCCAGCCCATCAATTTCTTCATCAGTTCCTCTGTCAGTGCCTACCATCACATACTTTGCATGTTCATTCAAGCCTGCAAAAAATTTAGCTTCTGCTCCCTGGTTGGTGTCTGGAGACATGCTGTCAGAGTCAACTGCTTGTTCTTCAAGGTAATCCTTGGGTGTCAACAATGTGCTGCTTGAAAGTCCCAGCAGCATATCCTTGCCTGAGCACATCTTGGTCCCTGCATGGCTGAACTTGCCCATGCTCACAGTTTGTCCATTTTGCTTCAAATATTGGTCTTCACCATCACTTCCATGAGAGTCTGCAAACAAATCATGGAACATTCTCTTTCCCAGATGCTCAGGTTCAGAGTCAATAACCAGCTCTTCTGTCCACCCTGGTCTTGCACGTAGAATAGCCAGGCGAGTCTGTAATTCTCCAGGAGTAGCATGAGTAGCATCATCTGCACCTCCTCTTCCTTCTTCCTCTCCTCTCTTCCCTGCATAAGATTACCAAGAAAAAATGCTGTACTTTTTGCAATCCAAAACTCAAAGGAGAGAACCCATAGAGATGACATTTTGAAATGCAAAAAGCAAGGAAACATGGTTCAGCTTTTTTACCCTCTGCTAAACTGGGCCTGGCAGGAGTAAGTGGTAAAGCCGCAACCACTTGTGCCATTTCCTGTGCTTCTGCCTTGGCCTGTGCTGTTGCTGCCTCTGCCGCCTTCAACAAGTTCGCATAGAGGAAGACTGTACCTTTACTTTCCTCTCTCTCTTCCTGCAAGTCTTCTGTACACTTGTCTAGCAAAGCCTTCAGTTGCTCCTCTTTTGCAGCCAACATAGTCAGCTGATTTTCCATTCCATCAATTTTGTGCCGTAAGCTGTTCAATTCCATATCCTTAGCTTCCAATGCAAACTGAAACATCTGAGTTACATCTGATTGTCCAACCTTCACTTCAGGTTCTTCCATTGTGGGCACTTGGGCCCCAGACCCTTCAGCAAAAATCTTACTAACCAATTGTGAATCCCGTGCTCCACAGCTGTTATTGAGTACTGTACACTTTCCCACATGCAACCATGAATGACGATCCAGACTAAAACGGACAACCTTGCAATCATGTGAGAATTTGCTCTACATTCTTTCCAATTGTGAGCTTTAGGTTTAGGGTTTGAGAGTCTCTCTGCACACACCTAAGAAATATTTTTTTGGTTCTACCAAACCTTTTACCTTCTGTTGCTTTCCTCATCTGTTGTTCACTTTGACCTTGATCAGCCTGACACTCACCCTTCACATATCACAAGAAAAACAGGACTCTTCAGTGAAACTTGTCATGCAAATGAACTCTTCTGTGACATTTCTCACGATCCACACTACCCCACCACGTTGTGTTTGCAACAAACCAGCCAAAACTCAGTGATTTGAGTTCTGAAGCATCTGAAACAAGCTGATCAGATCAGAATGATCTTACCACTGTGTTGTTGAGGTTCTGTGTAGTGGGATTCCATATATGAGCACTGCTGTTGAGGAAACAGTTCTGCAGCAACTTGTGTTGCTCAGCACAAAGGAACATACTGAGATTGTATATTGCCATTTGCAAAACCTTGGAGTTCTGTTCCACCGCAGAGTTGGAGATCTCCACTGACTGAAAGCTCTGTAATACTCGTGATAAGTTGTGAATGCTTGCAATCACTGGATGGCACTGACCCACCAGAACTGATCCAGCAGCACCCCTTGTGACAACACCATTTTCATCAACACCTCCTACAAACTGCAACAAAATGCACTATTTCATGAAGAGTGAACTCTTGTTACTAGAAAATTGCGAATTGCTAAGGATGCTATGCCACCCAATATTGCACCTGCTAGCTTCATTGGTGATGAATCTCTGCATGAAACCCTAAATCCAATTGACTCATGATCTTCCAAGCCTACTTATCATGAAAAATCAAAATCTTTTTCTATCAATGGCTATACTCAATGCACAACTGCAACTGGTTTTGAAAACTGGGCAATGAACGATTGACAACTTAGATCAAGGGCTGTTAGTCTGATTCCCAAACTCAGAGAATTTTGGGACATACCAAATTCACAATAGCATCAGCCAAACTGGCCTGTTTTTTTCTTTTCTATTTGAGCAGCTACAATCACAACTTGGCCCAGAACACACTGTTCTTGCTCAAATGCAGCCCAAAACTTGGTAGCATACAGCCAAAGCAAATTGGAACTTTTCATTTGGCTATTGACACCATTGAAACAAGCAGACACAGAAAGAAACTAGAGAAATGAGGGGGACAGCAAACTTGCTTGACCATTTGGGTCATTACAATCTTTTTTAATGATGCCATGGATTGCAAGATCTAGAAGAATCCATCATCTAAGAACAATTTAAAGATCTTCTTTTGGTAGGGTGCCATGGATTCTTCAAAATCAAAAGAAAAAACTGTTGGTCACTTACCGAGGAGGGAATGGGTTGTTGTTGTTGTTGTTGTGGCACCGCAGCAATAATTCCTTCCATGGACTCCCTTTGTCGATCAAAGGCTTTCTGGACCTCGCTTGCTTGCTTGCTTGCTCGCACCTCGGTGTTCTTCCGAAGAGATTTCCTCTGCCACAATCTCTCTTGTGCAGTAAATTAGGTCAAACTCTCCGTGCAGCTTCAGCACAAGATGATTGATTCTCATCAGCCACCATTGAACTCCAAACCCACCCTTTTTCCTCTCCAAATTCTGCACCCATTTTCAGAGCTTCAATTCTGAATGTGTGTGTGTGTGTGTGTGTTTTGAAACTGCAAAAATCTTGTTTTCAGCTGAAGTTGGGAAAATCACACACGCATTTCTTTTGGGTGTAAATTATCCCAATTTCTGGTTCATTTGTTTTATGGAATCACAAATGTGAATTCTATAGAATCACACATGCATCCCAATTGTTTTGGGGTGTAATTATTCAATTTCTAGTTTCATTTGCTTTATGGAATCACAAGTTTTTAATTGAAAATTACTGTAATATCTGGGCCAATTCGACACTAATTATTTTAAATTATTTTATCGTATTTAAAAAAATACATAATTAGGTCGAAAGTTCTAGAAACTTTAGTCGTCATTTGTCAAATATTTACAAAATTTGGCTATCATTTGTCGAATGTTTAAGAAATCCTTTTTTTGCATTGGCTCAAAGATATACCCCTTCCCTTTTATGTAATTACACTTTATAATGAATTATCTATGGCAAGGACATACCTTTTTATTGCACTTACTCAGAAATTATTATTGTCGAAACATTAAAAAATTATTATAATTTTTTATCAAAAATAAAAATAATTTAAAAACAAGGTGTCAAATTAAACTTTAAAAATTAATTAAATATTCAATAAGAACCTATTGAATTAACCCAAATACTATGATAATACCTTGGCCATTTCAACACTAATTATAATATTTGTCGAGATGTTAAAATTTATTCCTAGTACTTCTTGTATTGGCCACATTTTAAACTGTGGAAGGATTTAACATTCTAGCAAGGGTTTGCAATTTGGAATGCTTGTGTCATCCTTTTTTGGGGTTGTCGTGTGCAAAAATTCGCTCTTATGGAAACATGAACGCATTCTTTTGTTGATATATGGTATGTGAAGTCATAAATGATTAGTGTGTAGCTAGCTAGTGGTTTTTTGGGGGGGGCAAATTTTCATAACTTGGTGAATAGAAAGGGGGAGGTGTGAATGATGATGTTAAGGGCAATTTCAATTTAAAAAATGAGCCCATCACCACATTATGTTTGAAGAAAAAGAAAATTAGAGTCACCATATTTAGGCAATAGGTTCCAACAAGTTGCTAGATTATAAAAGGAATTTCTTAAAATTCGTCTTCACTCTATCACACCTCTTGCCAAATTTGGCTTGCTATGCATAATCACCAACCCACCTACTTCACAAATTTGAGAAAAGAAAAAAATCATGTGCATAATGTCTAAAGTTTAAGTGTAACGTCCAATTTTGAGACGCATCTAATTATTTTTTGTATCAATAACCAATTTTATTAGGCTTTTTTTGTTTTGGTTAATGTTGTTTGTCATAATGTTAAAAAAGATTATGTGAACCACAATATAATTTGAGTTGAAGGTTCATAAATATTGAACCCAAAACCAAAATCCCAAGATAAATTTGCCAATTCATGATGGCAATTATAACCTTTAAGAGTGGGTAGCTTGATGTGGGCGCATAGGAACAATGTTCTTTTGGGATTTTTTTTTGTTGTAGCCAAATAATAATCATCATAACATGTAGAAAAAGTGGCAATTATTCCTATAGAGATTTAGCCAAATATGGATTACACATGGATTTTTTTTCAAATTTCTTATGTAGTTGAAGCGGCAATCATCCATAAGATGGTTTTGCCAAATTTGGCTATAATGTCATAAATATCAAAGTAGAAAAATAAAATAAAAATTATATTCTTGTATACCAATTGGAACTTAACATAAAAACATGGCAATTCAAAAAACAATTCTCTTAAAATCTTGCAAATTTGGGCCATTTTTTCCGTGGGAACTCCTTACCATAGGCTGAAATCATTTTTTTCAAGTCAAAATTTGGTGAAATTTTGTCAAAAAAGAGTCATAAACTAGATATGAAATATAAGTTTTAATCATTCATCTACATTTTTGGCTACGCATTCAAATCAAAATGTAGAAATTTGGTTATTTTTAGTTCTTTCCACCTTCATTTTCGGTAATTGAAAATTTTTTAGATCACTTCACTTTCATTTTTTGGTTTTTTTGGGGGGGTGAAATTTCACCAATTAAAAAAGGCTAACTAGGAATGTTTAATGGTTTGAACAACTGCATTGTCACGCTAAAATGAAGATGATGTATTTGAATACATGTTGTCAATGTAACAAGAAGAGGCTTTAAGCACAAGTTATAATTTGGTTATAAAATGTTTTACCTTTGTTGTTGAGAAGGCAACTTGTGGGTTTTGCAAAAAAGTTCAATCTATATCACGGCCACATCACCCATGAAGCAAGGTTTTGAAAAATGAGATGTTAAACATCCCAATAGATTTTCCACACCTCTATAGTCATTGAGATTTGCAAGAAGTGTTTTTATCCATGTTTGTTCATTTCTTCACGAGTAGGAAGCAAAGAATTATGTGTTGAAAGAAGCTTGGGAAGGAAGAAGGGATACGTGTTTTTCAGTATCAAGGAAGGAGGAATGGATCAGCAACATTTTGTGAATTAACATAGTAGGGTGCATTTCCTATTGGAAGGGGTCTTGATAACAATTATTGAACAAGGTTTTTTGAATTGTGTTCTCAAGGGCTTTTTGCACATTTTACAAACTTGGAGAAATGGATCACAAACATTTTGACAAATAAGACATTAGGGGTGCATTTGTTGCTACATGATTTCAAATGCAAGAGAGGTATCATATTTTACTTTTCCGCAAAATCTTTCCATTAACAAATTTTTATTTTTTTCAAGTTGCATAATGTATCCTCAAGGTGGGGTAGTGTAACATATTTTTCTCTTCATCATAACTTTTTCAATTTTGGTTTAGGTCTTGAATTGATCCAAGGTATTTACATGATTTTAAGATTGACTTATTTGAACCACAATCATATTATATAGTTCTACAAACCAACTAAAGTCATAGGTTAATCAATGGATTCATGTTAGCTACCATTGATGTGTCGATAACATGGTCATATTGTGCAATCGAGGTTATGTTTCTTCCTCCTACATCACTAAGACATGCCAAGTTTCATGAAAATATATTGTTGTGAATTGTTAGAAAGTAAATGTAGATGTAATTATCTAGTTATGAATATGTGATTTGTTCACACCAAGTCATCATGGATGATCCACCCTTGAAACCTATTATGAGTTGAAACCATGTTTCTATAGAACTTCCATTAGGACTAGAAATTTTTACACGTGTCCCACCAAAACCAAAACATGTTGCATAATGTCCTACTTCTCCTACATTTGTTCCAAAATCTTTGTTGCACGTTCACATCCACATATTGCCACAACCTATCACAACTTGGTTTTTTTAGTAATAACCACAACGACACGGTGTGAAGTGTAAGCATTCAATGAAACAAGTTTAATAAAGCTCACTAGAAATAAAAATTTGTCACCTTGATCACTCCTAACCAAATATAAAAGTTTACATCATCTCATTAGTTCCACAAAAATTTTATTCCTAACTTTTGTTGGAACATGTTTTTGTGTAGACTAATATTCCTTCTTTGATCATGGGTAACTATTAATTTGAAAGATGGAACTTTTAGGGGAAATTGAATTCAATGTTATAATATTTATGGTGAAAGCATGGTAAAATATGCCAATGAGGGATACTTGATTCTTTTATGGAAAATATCCATAAATTAAGCTTTAATACATTGAACTCATGAATTTTTTTATTTTAATGATCAATAAAAAGGAATTTTTTGGCTTCATAGAATAATATTAAAATATTGCATGCTTTAATACACATTTAAGTAAATTTTTAAAAATACAAGTACAAGAAGGTATGTGTCCCACTTTTGAACAAGTATATGAAGATATGATGAAAGTACAATTGTAATTGGATTTTTTATACTTTCAAATGGATGAAACACTAATATGTATCAATGTGTTTTAAATTTTTTCATATTATAATCATAATCTAGTAAAGTTTTCATATAAAAGTATGTTTGAAAATTTGAAAACCTACTCAATTTAGAACATACTTTTCATCCATTTTTCTTATACTAAAATTTTTAAAATTTTGTGTAGCTAACCATAAACTCAATGGAGTGCACCATTACTTTATTATGAAAATTAAAAAAGTTTTGAATAAGCTTTTTCATGTTTATGCCATAAATGTGATTGTGAATACGTGTATGGGATACTTTTTTGGCATACTTTACCCTGCCATCACCCTTTAATTTTTGGTGGTTTTTTTTTTTTTTTTTCCATTTTTTCTTAATTTACTACATTTTATTTATTTTTTTATAATATTTTTCCTTGTTTTTTTTTTTTTATTTTTGTTTGTTTTTTTTTTTTTTTTTCCATTTCTTCATAAGTTACTACATATTAATCACTAATACAATTTTTATGTCATTGCAAATTAAATGATAAATGTTATGAGTCAACAAAAATTGATTTATGGTCTTTTGGTGTCATGTGGTATAAATTTGAATGGCTACTTGGTGACAAGTGAAGCAAATTGCAAGATTGTCCAACAAATTTGAATAGAAGAAATTTTGTAAAATCAAAGTCCAAACTTCATGCGTTTGCATTTTTTGATGGATTTTGATTTTTTTTCTTGTTTCATCTTTGTTTTCTTTCTTGAAGGCTTTTGTTTAGTACTACATAAAAAACATTTCACCTTGTCAAAAACTTGAATTGTGAAAAGATTTGGTTTTCTTAATAGCTTTTTAAAAAACTTGGTTGGGTCAAATAACCCAAAATGTGTAGAAAAAGTATTGACCGTTTGTAGGAAGATCTCAAACACATATACAACACACACCTTTAAATAGATCCTTTTGAAATTATGGTTGCTTACTAAAAGGATTTTTGTAGAAACTTTAAGTAATTGCATATTCATTTTTTGAAATTTTGAAGGATGCCTCTTCATTTTAATGAAGGAGCCCTTGGCACCTAAATGGTTATTTATGGATGTTGCAAATTGTTGTGTATGTTTTTGCAAGATGGGATATAGGGAGCTTCACAACAACCTTCTTCATCATAGGCATGGTTTTGGTGTTCGAAATGAACATTCTCCAAGTCTCCTAATTTGCCAACACATGCTTCATCAAGACATTGTTTGATGACTATGCCAAAGCATCAAATGATGAATAGCCCAATGACACCATTACAATCAAGGAAGGGTGATGAATCATTTAGAATCCATAGTGGATTGGAACAACATGTGCAAGTCTCCCAACTTGCAGTAGTCATGAATATGACACCAAGTCCTATGTTTGTAAACAACAACACCATAAACTATCCAACACCACCTATCTATCAAAGACAAAACAATTGTAGGTAGAAGTAATACAAAGGAACATGAAAGGCTTAATTGTTTGCCACAAGCAAATTGTCACAACTCATAAACATGAATGCATTTTGAGGTTGATTTGGACTTGGCCATTTTGACTAGGTGTTTTTGGTTGATTTTTTAATTTATATTTTTTACTAATTGATAGTATTTTGATAACAACTACATATGATTTAAATTTTAAATAATAATAATATTATATATTATTATTATAATTATAATCATGTTTAATTAATTAATTAATATAGATACCGACATCACCTAATCATTAATGAATAAGATAAAATAATTTACCTACCTACCCTATTTAACCTAAGCCCCATAGGCTAGGTGGCCAACCCTTGACCTATTTGCTTAGGTGGCTTAGGCTAGCTAAGCTAAGCCACATAAAACCAAGGTAACCTAGGTAGCCAATGTTGTATGTGTGAGGACTTGAACCCCTCACCTCCACTTTGAAAAGTCAAGTTTTTACCATTGGACTACCACGTCAAAAGTTGAAAATTTTGTCATCATATTGTAATAAATTTGATTGAATTTTTTATTTTGATATACATATTGTAGCATTCATCCATGAACTTCAATATTTTTGTATTACTTATTTAAGTAGGAGGTTATAACACATAACAAATATCTACCTAAATAATATGTAGGTACTTACACATAGTAAGATAATACATCCTATTAATGCAATTAAAAAAAATAAAAAATAGCAATGATTGATTAATTATTATTAGTTATAAATAAAAAATAATATCAATGATTAAATAATTGAATATTTCCTATGAAGTATTAAATATTAAACATTAAGTAATAATATTTTATTACTAATTACTGATTTAAAAAAATTGGTTATTGATTATTTACTATGAATTAATAATTATCAATTAATATATAATGGATTACTATTAGCAAAAAAATTACATAAATTTGATAATTCAACAATAGTAATTAATCAATTAACAAGTTTGATGGATAAAATAATTATTCAGTATTAATTAACATTTATTTGGTGACTAATTAATTATATAAAATATTGATCATAAATTATTGAGTATTAAACATCAATTATTAAATATCAGCTAAGTAATGTATTAAGTTTAAATATTTACATGTGTCTAAAGGTAACATGTAGGTAGCCTATTAAAATTTATAAATACCTATTAGGTGTAATATGCCTAACCTAGGGCTTGCTAACTATGAACTTAAGTTTGGTATGTACCTTTGAACAAAATAAACTTGTAGGTTAAATAACCAAATTAGTATGGTTAGTTTGACTAAGTGTCAAATCATAATGACTGATTTGACTAATTGTAAATCATAATGGTCATTTAGTATAATCAATTTGATTAAACCTTGGTCATCTTGATGAACCTTTGGCCTTTTTGACCAAATGTTTAATTTGTTGCATGGTAAAAAATGTCACTTTACTCAAATGTTTCAATCAAAAGTAATTTGTGTTTTTCATGGCCCAAGCTTTTAGTCAAAACAACCATCCCCTTAGGTCAATATGTACATTTTAATCAAGTTGGATTTTCTGAAAAGTCACATTTTCATGTAATGACGAAAGATTAAGGAAATTATTGAATTTCTTATACCTATTACTATTACCAATGTCAAAGTTTTTTTTGGTTTCACTGGATAATACTGAAATTATGTCAAGGGATATTCTCGTATTGCTACACCTTTGTTTGAATTTACAAAAAAAAGACACACCATTTGTTTCGATGCCCCAATGTTAAGGTGCATTTAACATGTTAAAGGATGCATTGGTCAAAGCGCCTATTCTAATTAGGTTAGATTTCACCAAATTGTTTGTGTTGGATATAGATTGGTCAATTTGGGGAGCGGGTGCTATTATGTCATAAAAGGAAGGTAGAACCGAGAGAGTAATGGCATATGTAAGCAAAGGGTTGTCCTTAATACAATGTGAGTTTCACCCAATGGAAGGTGAATACTATGTTTTAACACGGAGAATTATGCACTTTTGACAATATCTACACCACAACCACTTTATGCAAAGAACAAATCACAAACCCTTGGAATGGTTGGCCACAATGTTTGATTCATATGGTAGAAGAGGAAGATGGATCAATATGTTATAGGACTTTAACTTCAACTTCATACATCATGCTTGATCCAAACACACAAATGTTAATGCCCTAAGCATAAACCTAGTGGGGAAGGTTAATGAGAATGAAGAGTTTTAGAAAGAAATACATGACTATAAATGGTAACAACAAGATTACAGGATAGAAAAAACTTGTTAAACATGTAGAAGAAGCTTAAAAATGGGACTAATTTTATAACTTATGGATGGTAAGTGAGTATTCAACTAACTTTTCATAGTTGATATTGTAGATGGTGAGAATGCGGAACAAAGTCAGTTGGAAAACAATGAAATGGGAGGGGATCAACTAGAAGAAGCAGAAGTTAAAACTCAATACAAGATTCTGTCTAAAAAAGGAAGCATCTTTGGGATACACAAATGCATTTGCAGATGATTGAAAAAGCACAAGCCATGGTTGATGAAGAAGACAATCATGAGGATTCTCCCAATGATGAGAAGGATTGTGAATGGATTCAGTCCAAACACATGGATATTTGGAATGATGAATAAACAATCGGAATGTTGAATGGTGGACAAACTCCTACAAATTGTAGCTTAGATGCAATGGCATGGGAGAAAAATTGATTAAGATTTTGTAGCATGGACTTATTGTTCTATCTACAACTTTAAAACATATTCAAATTTGGGACGATCACTTGTTAAGAATTTTATAGATGTGGTATTTAGGCAATCATAAGATTCTCACCACACATGATTCTTATTAAACAATCATCAAGATTGAAGGCTAGATTACACAAAGTCTAGGCAAGGAATTAGCCCAAATGAGGTGGGCTACAAGGAGGAAAGGGAACCACTAAGAACTGAACCTTCCACCAATCACATGAAGCATATCAATTAAAGAGAGGGGAGATAAACTCAATAAAACTCCAAGTTTAGACGAACCTTCCTTTGCAATAACAACTTGTCTTGCGCTTTCTATAATGCCATCGACATTCTCTATCTATAAAAGGAACGCAACACTAATAAATGAGGGTTTCTAGTGCCCTTTGTTGTCCACGCCATGTTAGCACATTGATGAAAAAAGTTGTCGACATGTTAAAGACACTAAAAAATAATTTGATAATTCCCTTCCTTAAGTGTTTTGTCTTCTTTTATTTGATCTCGTGTGAAAGATCTCCTTTTTTTGGCCTACCTTGCAGGTAATAATAAGTACCCGTACAACCAACTCCTCCCACCCTTACTTCCCCACCTTCATTTATGCATGTCAACTCTAATTTTCTCTTTTACTTTTAATGCTCTATCTTTATATTATGTAAAGCCCTCCAAGCAAGATGGCGTGAAAATACAAGAACCCCCTTCAATTTTAACCTTGAGGTGTGAGTCGCTTATTTCCGATCGCCCTACTCCTTGAGCTTTACCTAACAATTTACAACGAGTAAAAGCTCATGAGGGAGAGACGTTCCCAAAATGCAGGGCTGCACTCAACTATTGCCCCATTCTACATCCCCTTATTATTTCAAGAATTTCTCACTCTAGGCCCCTTATATTTCCAGAATCCCTCACCCTGTGGCTTTACTCCACACAAAGCAGAGTATGGACACTGTAGAATTGATATGTATAATACCTAACCTAAGATACGTATATTATACCTATCGTGTACATACAGTAGTACGTACGGAGCTTTCGTGTTGGTTGGGAACCGGCCTCGCGGCACGCACTTGGGACGTGAGTTTGCAGCGATCCACGCGCCATCGCTGGACTGGGAGTCGAGTTTCCGGAGCGGTCCGTTGCTTCAATGGCATGTGTGCAAGCGCGAGCGGTAGCGCAGTTGCCGACGGCAGCCAGCCGAAGTAGCCCCAGTGGTGGAAGGGGAAATGGATCTGGCACTGGTGTGGTGCGGGCGGTAGTAGTGGTGGCGCGGGGTCAGAAGCAGAAGCAGCAACAGCAGCGGCTGAGTGGAGGCGGCTACACTGGGCTGTTAGCTGGCAGGAATGATGTAGTGAGATTGCAGAATGGAAGGTGTTTGGGTTTGCAGCAGCAGCAGCGTGGCTTATTGGCTCTAGTGGCAACGTGGATTGGAGGACATGGCGGTAGTAAAGGTGGTGGTGATCGTGCCTTGGTTTGTATGGCCAGGAAGAAGAGTGTGGGCGATCTCGGTGAAGCGGAGCTCAAGGGTAAGCGTGTGTTCGTCCGTGCCGATCTCAATGTGCCGTTGGACGACAAGCTGGTCATCACTGATGATACGCGCATTCGAGCCGCCGTGCCTACCATCAAGTACCTCATCAAGAATGGAGCCAAAGTCATCCTTTCCAGCCATCTGGTATGTAATGGACCTATAGGTTTCTGCCTCCTTTTGTCGATCCTCTTGGTTTTCTTGCCAAACAAATTCCCTTTGCCATTCACTCCGGATCTTTGTCTATCATTCTGTTTTTTGTCTTTTCTTTGCTACTGAAGATTTTCGCTTACTTTTACCCCCACCCCCTCTTCATGTCCAGGGTCGACCGAAAGGCGTGACGGACAAATTCCGCCTGACTCCTTTGGTTCCAAGGCTTTCAGAGCTTCTTGGTGTGGAGGTACTCAGTCTCCTATCCTCAGAAGCTGCTGCTGCTTCTTCTTCTTCTTCTTCTTTTCAGCTTGCATTTGCACTGGATTGCTTTGTTTCAGAAAATTTGCACCAATTCAGAAAACAATTTTGCTCCATCTTCAAAAGGATATGTGTGAGTTTGGCCTCATGTCTGTGTCTTTGTCAGTAGGTTGTGAAGGCAGATGACTCAATTGGCCCTGAAGTGGAGGAGAAAGTTGCTGCGCTGCCGAATGGAGGTGTGCTGCTTCTGGAGAATTTGAGGTTTTACAAGGAAGAAGAGAAGAATGATCCAGAACATGCCAAGAAGTTGGCTGCCAATGCGGACCTTTATGTGAATGATGCATTTGGCACTGCACATCGTGCACATGCATCAACTGAGGGCGTCACAGCTTTCCTCAAGCCATCTGTTGCTGGTTTCCTCCTCCAAAAGGTTTTGTAATTTGTTTCTCACCAGCTCTTTGTGTGCTTGTGTAATACTGTCAGCTTGGCAGTAAAACACTAGGTGAAGCTCTAATGGTTGGTTGTCCTGAAAAGAAAGCTTGGCTTTTCTGCTGTGGGATCAGGAGTTGGATTACCTGGACGGAGCAGTCTCAAATCCAAATAGGCCATTTGCTGCCATTGTGGGAGGTTCAAAAGTGTCTTCAAAGATTGGTGTCATTGAGTCACTTTTGGAGAAGGTAAATATTTTGCTTCTTGGAGGTGGTATGATCTTCACTTTCTACAAGGCACAAGGCCTCAAGGTTGGTGCATCACTGGTGGAAGAGGACAAGTTGGACCTTGCAACTTCCCTCATAGAGAAGGCCAAGGCCAAGGGTGTGTCTCTGCTGCTGCCCACTGATGTTGTCATTGCTGATAAGTTTGCCCCAGATGCCAACAGCAAGGTATTGTGCCACCTTTTTCCTCTGTGGTAAAGTGTTTGTTTTCGTGGTGTGCATGTGAGACCAAAAGTTGGGGGTGGCTTTTAACTCCAACAGTGTCATTGGGGTTTGGACAGATTGTGGCAGCATCAGATATTCCAGATGGTTGGATGGGTCTTGATATTGGCCCAGACTCAATCAAGACATTCAATGAGGCCCTGGACACCACCAAAACTGTCATATGGAATGGTCCCATGGGAGTGTTTGAGTTTGAAAAGTTTGCTGCTGGCACTGAGGTGATTGCTGCTGCCTTGCCTTGATTTTTCATTATACTAGCATGCCAGTTTGGCATTTGTTCTCTTGGTGGTTGACTGCCATAAGCACTTCTCTAATCAGAAGGTTGGTGTGCACTGCAGGCAATTGCCAACAAGCTGGCAGATCTGAGTGGCAAAGGTGTGACAACTATTATTGGTGGAGGAGACTCAGTGGCTGCAGTGGAGAAGGTCGGTGTGGCAGACAAGATGAGCCACATCTCAACAGGAGGTGGTGCAAGTTTGGAGCTGCTTGAAGGCAAGGTTTTGCCTGGTGTTGCAGCTTTGGATGAGGCAGTGGCTCCAGTAGCAGCTTAGATTCTTTGAATTGCATGTCTTCAGGTGTGATTATACTGTCTCCATGGGGTTCCCACTCTAATAAACCATCCATCTTCCTCAGGTTCAGGGTTCTGTAGCACTGCTGCCATCTTGAGTACATTGAGCAAGAGTATATTCTGCCCAGGAGGGTATGACCATAAGGGTAGATTGGACAGAAAATGCAACTGTTTCAATCTTCAAGAGAGTGCTAAGGAATCTGCACCTGTCACTTCCTTTCCCCTCCCACCTGTTTTTCTTTCTTCCTGTTGGAAAGAACCATGTAGTCTGCCGCCATTAGTATTTGCCAGGAACATCATGACAGTAAGCTCCAGGTGTGATGGCATATAGAATTCTCCTGGGTGCATGTCATCCGAATCACTACTTGCTGTACTTGCATGGAGAAAGTGAAGGAAAATGTGTGTACCTACCTTTGTAGCATAGGATAAAAAAGAAATGAAACCCCTTGGGCAAAGTGCAAAAAGGACAAGAGGAATGCAGATTTGGTGTAAGACACAACTGGTGACCAAAACATACCATGCTGCATCAATCAATAGTTTCAGAATTCCTGGGGACTAAGAGATATAGAATCTAGATCCTCATTGTATCATGTTGGTTGTCTTCTTGCTGCTAGAAAAGAATTCTAAGTTTCCAGGTTGCATGCCACTCTGAAGAAGAGCTGAATACCAAAGGAGAAACACACATTGCAGAGAGACATGTGATGGCAGAGAATGCAGTTTTGTGTGTGGCAAAATGCAATTTCATGATCAGAAGATAGCCAGATAGGAACAGCTATGCTCCTCATGATGGTCAGACCAAACCCTCTGGTTCATTACCAGTCACTGGCTGAAGAAATTGAACCAAGAACCCTGAGCTTTTAGACATGCCAGCCACTGCCAGAACTGCTAGGATGCTTGAAAGGAGGGCATTTGCAGCATACTCATCCCCTTTGATTCATCTTGTTTTACACAACACACCACTACTGTAAGCTTATGTCTGCAACTGAAAACCTTGGAAAGATTTGATAGGATCTACATGCTTTTGCTCTTGGATGTTGGTTGCTGCCAGAAACAGTGAGTTGACAATCTTGATGCAGAAAAGACATGAGAAAACAAACCCAAACTGTTTTGGAGGAATGAGTTGTTGGAACTCTCTGCAAACAGGTTGCTGGTGTACAAAATCTGCTTTGTCAGATGTATAGAGTATAATGTCTGGTGCCAATAACTCAGCTAATGACTTACAGTGCTGAAAGTGACAGAAGCCTTTGTGTGGTCTCTAGCATTTGGTGAGAAGAGTCTTATGCTAGTAGCAGATAAGCAAAACTTGAATGAGTTCAAAAAAATTGTGAAGATGACCTAATCCTTCAAGGCCATTTTCTTGTTTTCTTATTCTTCTTATGCACCCTTTTTTCCCAATCTTCAGCTGACCACCTAACCCTTGTATCAGCTCCTCTGATGACCTTTACATTGTCACCTACTGTTGTTGGGGTTTAACAGACCTTTTTGTCTTCACTGTTGTTGGGGTTTAACAGACCTTTTTTTCCTCTCCCAGTTGAAGCTTGATCTTATTCCAAACCTTGCACATTCACAGCTAAACTTTAATTAGAAAGCAAGGTTCAAGTCCTGGACTATGTGAAACTCAAAACCCCCATGGATACAACAACAACAACAACAACAATGCAGCACACATAGAGAGGTTTCTACTTCAACTCTGACCAAGACAGATATGACAATAATAATGTCCAAAGCCTCAATCAAGAAACCTCACATTTCAGAGAAGAAAGAAGAAGCACAAAGCCATGGAAGAAGCAAACCCAATTTGCAGACAGGATCTCTACTTCAACCAACACAGACCCAATGTCCAAATCCTCTCAAGAAACCCCCACATTTTGGAGAAGAAGAAGAAAGGATCCAAAAATGCAGAGAAGAGGATTCTACTACAAGATGACAATGTCCAAAGCCTCAAGAAACAAATCTCACACTTGCATAAAAGACGGAACTCAACCGCAAGCATGAAACCCTATCCATCTATCTAGGGACTTCCGCTTCCACGAAGAAGAAAGTTTTTTCCGGGGCAAAAAGCAAGAGGGGAGGACGGATTCTTCATGCTCCTACTGCACTACTGGATTGCTCTTGATAATTATTGCATGGTGACAAAAGCTCCGGTAGATTGATTTCTTGTGCATGCACTCCTGCTGTTGCAGCTGCTCCCTCCTCTTGCTGCTTGCTGCTGCTCCATCCTTCTCCGGCTGCTGCTGCTGCTGCTGCTCCTGCTCCTCATGGCCGCTGCTCCAATAATAAAATCTCTTGAATGTTCCTCCGCTGCTTCATGTAGACGCCTGTTGTGTCGTTCAGCAGCGACACTAGGAGTGCTAGTAGATGAACAACAATCGCAGTGCATTGCTAGGCGAAAACTTTCAGGAAGTTCGTGGAATCCTAGATTGGACACGACGGCTTGTGGGAAGAACTGTTGCTTACGAGGAGCAGCAAGTTTCGCGAGAGGAGGAGGGAGAGCTGTTGTAAGAGCAAGGACGAGAACAAGAAGGAGAAGCGGGTGTCTACAGCAGCTCGGAGTGAGAGCAGAATTGCAGGAACTAGCACAGAATGAGGTACAACTGACTATGCCTCTCTAGTTTGTCTTTGTTTGTGTGGCTTTGTAGCTTCTTTCATTGTTTCTTCTTCTTCTCCTTCTGTTGTCTATGGAATCCAATTCTGTGGCAAACTTCTTCCAACATGGGAGGAGAGAGCTCTTGCAAGGCTTTGAGTCTCTCTCAGGCTTTAGAGAGTTTTCTGATCACATACGGGATTATCAAAGGTAGGTAGAGAAGGTTGAGGTTTCTTCTCAAGAGCTTCTCTAGAGCACGTGGACGATGGTGCACCACCACCCGCAGGAGCACATGGATTGTGCACCTGAGTTTGTTAGGAAAATTCATTGAAGAGTCTATCCAGAAATCCTTTGTTCTGCAGGCCAGCCAGACAGCCAGCCAGAGAGAGTGTTGATGCTTCTCTTTCTTTTTACAAAGTGTCATTGTGGTGATCATCTGATGATCTCTGATTGCGGTAGACTCTCCCTTTGATTTTGCACAGGTTCTAGTGTCGGCACTTGTTGCAGGCGCTGGGGGACAGCTCACAAAATCCATTTCCTCTGTTATCTCTGGCAATGGCTTCAATTGGAAGCTGATTATTAAGTCTGGTGGTATGCCATCTTCCCACTCTGCAGTAAGCACCTGATTTTTGCCCCCCACCCCCCCCTTCCTTCTCTCTGTAGGCCCAATGGGTTTTGTGGCACAGCTTTGCATGTCCAGTTAGAGTAACATCTCATGCTCTTGGCATTTCATATTCTGCTTGCTATCATAGAGAATTTCATGATATCATTTGATATTTTTGCACATACCTGAGCAACAATCTTTTGAGAAGCAAAATGTCTGAGAGAGTGAAAAATGTGAGCACTCTTCAGGGAATGTGGATTCATTATCTCCTCTACATATCATTTCACTCATAGGTATGCATATTTTTCAGTTTAGGTGCCTTGGTTGATGATAATAATTCCTCCTCTGGAGAAAACACTTTTGGTTTTTTCTGTTGTGAATCATTGCAGCAAGGCATCCTAACTTGGTGGAATGTGGTGATGATTTTTCTGTGCAGGTTGTGAGTGCAGCTGCAACAGCTCTTGCTTTTGAGAGGTATTCAAGAGTGGGTTTTAGGGTTTGTTCTTGATCAACAGGTTCATGCACACTTACTTCACACAGAAAATTTTAGAAGTTTGAACTAGGAAGGAATACAGTTAAAAGTAGTTCAGGTCTCCTTGATTTTGGAGCTGTGCAGTTGATCTGCATGCTACGTTCTTTGTCAGTATGAACTGCGGTAGCTGCTGCCACAATCATCTTCACTTTAGCTGGCTCACTTTCTGTGCCAATGGGGTTGGCGCATGCATGCAGAGGACTATCAGATGGGCTTTTCGGTTTTTCTTGCATAATGGCAATCATTGTCATTCATGATGCTCAGGTACTCTGGAGCTTTAACTCTTATGCTCAGGAAGTTTGGTGGGTTTAGGGTACCCATGGACTTCTTACTCTTGAATACAAGAGGGCTTCCTCTCTGAAGCACTTCTTCTTCTGCATATTTGTCATGATCATGATCATGTGACCTTTGAAGATACAAGTGAGGAAGCTTCACAATGCACTCAATCTTGGCATTGTGCTAATTTTTTGAAGAATCTTTTCCAGAATTTGAAAAACAGTTACTGTACTGTTGTGGAGTTTTCTCTGCAATTTCGTAGACATCTTGAATCTTATTTTCATGTACATGTCTCATTCTCCACAAGGCACACATAGGATATGATGTAACAGAGTGATTGTGTTTCACCTTTTGGCTATGAGACAACAACAATTGTGATAAACAATCTCTGATAATGCAGGGGGTTAGAAATGCAGTTGGAAAGCATGCCAAAGTTCTGAACACAATGGCTGTCACGTATGGGGTGCATGGGTTTCAATCAGAAGCTCCCATGGCCCCACAGACAGCCAGTCAGTCTTCAATTGGCTCAGAACTCGCTCAGGGCCCTGTCCAAGCAGAGCTGGCTTTTATGGAGAGTGTGGATTCACCATCTACAGCACCACGGAGCTCTGCCACAGCAACCCTTCAGGCACAGGCTGCTGATCAACCATCAGGATCTTCTGGATCAAATCAGGCTCCAACCAAGAAGGGTATCTCTGAGTTTGAAATTGTGCCCATTGGTGCAGCCAATCCAACAAATGGTTCATACACAAGATCTGCTGACTTCTTTGAGTTGGCTGAGCAGCTACCAAGCATGAAGGGAGGTGAAGTCGACATTCAAGAACTAGGAAAGCAGTCTGGGTGGGAGCTCATACCATTGAAGGAATCAATTGGGCATACAAAACTGGAGGTTTTGGTTGGAACATTCTGGGGAATATTGGTCTCATATCTCCTTCATCAATATGTGTGGTAGATGGTACGTATTGCTTTATCCATTTTGCTGGTAGCATACCAAAAACATTTTCTGTTTTGTGAAAAAAATACATATGTGGCAATTTGTGTTTTTGCATTAGCTAAGATAATGGTAGGCTCGAGATGAAAAATAGGAACTTTTTCAGGTTACTTGATAGGCAACTTTGAGCCAGAAGAAGAAACATATACTTCTAACTAGGAGGTTGTCTACAATTACTCCGGTTTTAGCTAATTGAATACAAGAGAATTTTTTGGCATTTTTTAAGACAGGCATGTCTCAATTCCTTTTATAATGTGTAATTTTAAAGTCTATACCAAAATTCTTAATTTTTCTAGATGACCCAAACATGTAAACAACTACACAAGTGGGATGATAAATTAATATCAAAATACAGTCGAACTACTGCATCATGTGTGCATTGTTCCTTGAACCTGTAAAAGATTGATCACTTTCTTTTCCAATTGGACCTTTCAATTTCCTTTTTTGCAAAGATGGATTGTAGTGGTCATTTCGTTTGATCATTGAACCTGGAATATTGGATCACATTCTTTCCTATTGTTGTATCCATGACCACCAACACTACCTTCATGGAGTAGATAATTGGCAAGAGCATGCAAGTTACTACGAATAGTTGAGGTGTGTGATTGAGGTGTGTGAGCTCCAAAACTATTCACAAACTATTCATGGTAACCAATGTGCTTGAAATAGTTATTAAATGTAATCATCCTTCGTGAGAATGGAGATGCCCTCTATTGCTCCATTTAGAAAGTGATTATGAAATCTTACTTCAAGCAATGAAAGGTTACATAATCATTGGGCCATTAAAAGCCCAAGGTGTACCTTGTGCAAACTAATAGGTTGTTAATCAAACAATGGTGAAAGGTTATTAGTTGTAACTTGCAACCTAACAACTAATAAGAGTGTCGAAATTCTCGTGAAAGGATGTGTTAAAAATATTATTTAATTCAAAAAAATTAGTTTGATAAATCTATTTAACATTCAACATGTTTAAAATATTAATCATTTTTAACCCCCATGTTACCAATGTGTTTGACATATCAAAGGGATGAATAGTCTTCATATCATTGTAATAATTAAATTGAAGTTAAATGGTGGCACCTATGGTTTAAAGGTATTTGCAATATAGTTAAATGGCAATTGAAGTTTGGAGGTGACAACTACATTAAGATTAAGCAACTAATAAGATTTAAAGGTGATGGCTACATTGAAGTTAAGGGGTCATTAGGGTTAAGAGGTCGCAGTTACATTAACATTAAATGGTTGCTAAATCAAGGTTAAATGATAATTACATTAGGAATAGAAAGTAGTATTTATAGAAATGGTTTTTAAATTTTTAAAATTTTTTAAATCAAGTTTTGGAATGCACATAAAATTTGGAATAAGTTTGTTAAAACTTACAAATCATAGTTTTATGATTATATTTTGCAAGACATTCAACTTGTGTGATTTCCTTGTTAGTTAATGCTATTGCTTCCTTTAATAAAACCTTATTGGTTCATATCCTGCTTGTATTTTGCTAACCAAAACCATAGGGGATAATTATAGGATTTATAAATTGACAATTATTTTAAATGCAAGAATTATAGCTAATGTAAAATGTGGACTTTTCAAAATGTCAAACGTGAGTCACTTAACCATGTTTTTACCCGACTACCACAATTTGATTTATTGTTGTTATTGTTTATTGTCATTATTTCATCTATTGTTGTTGCTTTTCTACCATGACTTGATTTATTGTTACTACTTTAGCTTTGAATTCTAATTACTGCACCCTACACACATGAATTAGGGAAGGGGGAACAAGACCATAACTAGGGCACAATAGCCATTAGTAACACAAGAACACCATCACCAACACAAGAAACAATGCACAAAAACAAGAGCAAGGGGGTTGAGTAGGATGGTTTGTTCACCTTTAGCCAATGTTGATTTATGACCACCCATGACCATTGCCATGCTCTATGTGCTCCAACAACTTGCACACAAAAGATAAGGTGGGGAACAAGACCGCAACAATGGTGAACATTACGTAGCATAAGTAGCAAGACCAAAGGAAGATGGTGGGCAACTCTTGTTCACCTCCAAATGAGTGACTGTGAGGTCGATGTCCCACGCAACTTTCCTCATGTTCCTACAACTTGCATAATATAATGCATAGGAACAAGATTGCACAAGGGGGGAGGCGGGGCAGGTTACAACTTGTAATCCAAATGTAAATACAAATGAAATAACCAAGGATGGTGGGGGTGGACAAGTTTTATTCACCTTTATAGGCGATGGCAAGGTTGACAGTTGATGCTCAACACAAAGACCACCCAAAATCCCAAAAATAAACAAACCAACAATAGGGGGGTAGGTAAGTTTTGCTCAACTCTAGAGGGGATGCACGAGGTTGGTGGAGTTCATTAACGCGTTCCAAGTTGCGTTTTTGCAACTTGCACAAGATAACACAAACAATGGCCACCCACAAAAATGCAAACATAGGAACAAACAAACCAAGGTTGGGTGGGCAAGTCTTGCTAACCTTTAAATTGATGTGTGTCAAGGTTAATGGAGTTCAACAACGCACTCATGGTCTCATGGTCTTACAACCTACACAAGACAATGCACAGGAACAAGACTGCACAAAAGGAGGGGGGCGGGGGGGGGCTAATTTGCAACTTGCATTGCAAGTGAAACTTACAAACTACAAACCAATTCCTTAAACAAACACTATCCACAAAAATGCAAAAGTAGAAGCAAACAAACCAAGGGTAGGGGGGTGGGCAAGTCTTGCTCACTTCTAGAGGCGATGGCAAGGTCAGTGTAGTTCATCAATGCACTTCACCTTATGCTTGTGTTTATGCTCCAACAACCTACACAAAAGAAAGCATAGGAGCAAGACTGCACAAGGAGGAGAGCAAAAACTCTAGATGAGAACCTGCACAAGACAATGCATAGGAACAAGACTGGACAAGGGAAGTACTGGACAAGGGGAGTAGGGGGAGAAGAACTTTCAACGAGAAGAAGTTTTCTTTCTTCTTGTCTTCTTTTAAAACAAAAAAGAAAAACCTCATGCAAGGGGATAACTCGAACAATGCTAAAGTAGTTCAAGCGAAGCTCTTAGCGATGTGCTGCAAAGCTCTTGGCAATGGCATGAAAGGAAGCTCGACAAGAGTAGCTACAACGCTGCAACCACATTCCCCACCCTTGAAACTCTATTTTTTTACTCAACACTTACAAGGCCCCATTAATTTACATGAGGTCGTGTAAGTGCATTTCAAATTTTTTTACACTACTCGCATGTAAGTGTATAAAAAATACACGTGTCAATGTAAAAAAGAAATCCGTCTAAATGCAAATGATTTACACTTATATGAATTATACACACCACATATACATTTATATACACTTACACGCACAACGCTGATGTAAACCTATGCAAAACAAAACAAAAAGAATAGGAATTAAAAAATATGCTTAGACTTCCGAAATATTTGTTTGTCCTGAAATAGCCACAAAAGGAGGGGACCACAATATTCATTTGGGAATGCCCCACCTTAGGGATTTAACCCTACACACAAAAACAAAAAGAATAGGAATTCAAAAATATGCTTGAACTTCCAGCATATTGTTTTGTCCCGAGATAGCCACAAAAGGAGGGGACCACAATAGAGGAATCCGTACAGTCAGGAAAACACAGCACCAAAACCCTGAGTTTGGTCCAAAACCGGCTGAGATTAGAAAAAACCAGGAAAATAAATGTACATGAGCATTCAAGAAGGGGGGTGGGGGAGGGGCGGCGGGCTGGGAACTCCATTTTTTTGGTGGTAAACTGAGTTTCATCCTGTATTGACCCCTCTTTCCTTTTTCCTGAGCGCCTCCACTGCTCCTACCTCTACTATTACTCTCGAATCTTGTGCATTAAATGCCAAGTTTCAGCATTTGATAACCATATTGAATAAAATTTCTTTACTTTGCGTACCCCATTGAAAGAGGGGTTTGAGGGCGAAAGGAGACCAAAGACGGGGTGACTTTTCAGGTTTGGCTCTGAGGTGAAGAAAACTCTAATATATTTATTGTTTGGGAGGTGAGGCTTTATGAGAATTCGGTGGGCTTTATGAAAGGTGTAAAGCCCACACAAGAAACACAACGCCACTGTTGCCGAGGAGGAAATGTTATGCAATGCAACCCAGTACACTGACAAAAATCAGTCAAATTTGCCAAATTTTGAGAGATTTGGCAACCTGCATTAACTTAGAGCTGGTGTACCCCCAGAGGAGGAAAAAAATAATTTCGACTAGTTTTTCAAAATAAAACTAAGTAAGATAACTTAGAAAATCAAGGGAATGCCCAGTGGAGTCAGGAGTTCCTGAAATAAGTGCCCCTCAATGTGGAGCTGAAGGGTGCTCATTTTGAGCATGCCTTTCTCCAAGGGCTTTACCATACATAAAGAGTCATGGCAGGGGAAAAAAACAAAGGAATTATCCTCATCAGATCAATTTTCAGGTCAATTTTTTCATAAACATACCTAGTGCCTTTTACAGGTTTGGCACTCAGGTGAAGAATACTTATTTTATTTTTCAAAATTTGAGTTGATACTGAAAAATATAATTTATGAAATTTCAGCAATAAATATAGGCAACTTCTTTGGACTCTGAACCACTATCATAACAAGACCTTTTACACAACATTTTTACTATATCTTTTTGGCAAAATTGGGGAGACATAATGCTCCATCAAAATATAGGGTAGAGAAACCTTGTCAATTATTGGATACCCACTTTGCAATGGTGTGGTCTAGCCTCGAGGAAGAAACTCCTAGCTTTCCACCATTTTTTTGCATTTTACCTTCCCTTGTAATTTCCTTAAATTTCAACATTTCAAACATATAATTAAAAAAAAATTCTAGATGTCCAAAAAAGTAATTTAATTTATTGCTGAACCTGAAAAGGTACTAAGGTAGTGTTGAGCCATATTGTTTTCTCAAACATTTATTAATTTGACCTTTGATACTATGGGCAAGACTATATTGTGATATAAAACCATAAATCCCTTTGACTTTGATATTTTGTTATTTAACATCAGATAGTAGTATCAGTGATTTTATTTTTGGCAAATTTTTGCAAAATTTCAACCTGAAAAATCTGAGTTCGATCTATGCAAAGGATATTTCATGACCCAGATTTGCCACATTTTGAGATTTAAAAAAAAATCAACAGATGAAAAAAAAAAACTGCATTGACAATAGCAATGGAAACTAATATTATTCATGCTATACACATGGCCATATTGGGACATGATTCGCACCCTTTTTAAAGCTTGGGATCGATCCATGACAAAGTTGTAAAACAATTTGCCTACTCCTGTGTTGCATTGCCTTGGATCTGCATTGGGCTTTGCAATAGAGGCATGAACAGCCGATGAAAAGAAACAGCAGCTCCACATGTCCAACATCAGATCATACATTCATCAAAGGGATCAAAGTGTGTTTTGGTACAATTTGTTCAGTAAGTGGTTTTCATGTGCACTAGGGTTTCTTACAAGCCTTTTATGGCACACAAAATGAGTAAAAACAATCTTTTGGGTGGGTGCATGGGTGCGTGTGTGTGTGCTGCACAAAATCACACCACAATTGTACTCTACATACAAACAAAAGCCTTGAAATCTTGTTGTCTAAATACCTATACCCAATTCCCAGTTTTCAGTACCAGAAGTTGATCAATATTGGATTGAAAATCGACCTGGTTGAAAAATCTAGCCCTCGTGTGTCCACCAGTCAGCTAGTGAGATGATTTGAATGACTATACCTGCCCAGTTTAGAGGGTTTTTTTGTTTCGGAGATTTGTGCATGCCCTAGAATCTGGAGATGGTACACACATCATCAACAAGTTCCTCAATCATGATCTTCAAAAGCATCTGCTCGATACCAAGACCAACTTGCACAATTTCTTGGCTAAAATCTATCCACTTGCCGCCTGCAACACTCATGTCATGATCAATCAAATTGTCCACTAAATCATCATCAGCAGTAGCAAGCTCCCTCCATTTGCATACCTTGCTATAAACATCGGCCACTAATGCTGGGCCAAAACTCCTGGGTCTCACTGACATTCGGAGATTCATCCATGGCTCACAGGAACTGTATCCATAGTCAAATTTCAACCCAAGTGCCTCATTCACACTATCAAAGAGCAGCTTTCGGTTGTTGCAATGTTGTTGCCAGGAGTAGGTTTTTTGTTCATGTTGGCAGCAGTGAGCTATGTCATCATTACCTGAAAGCTTTGAATCCCTTTGAAAACTGGTGGTCTGTTTGCTCAGTTCCATATTCTCGAATTCCAATCTGTCAAACAAACAACGATCAAGTGCTGCTGCAGGAAGACTAGTCTGGGTTTGAGGCACAACTGTGTTCCATGATGAGCTTGCATCTTTGAGTTCCCAGAACTCAGAGGCTTCAAGAACTGTGCGCACATAATCCATCTCATTTTGTGGACTTTCCTGTTGCACTGTAGTCTGAAACTCCTCCAATCTGAGGCTTGAAACATCAACATGAGAAGACCTACGAATTGTCAAAATAGCTTGTTTAATATTCTCACTCTCAATTCTTTCTAATGCACTTTGTGTTTCCGATTGCAGAACAGCCGGTGCATGTGGTTGTTGTTGCCTTTTATCCAGTTTTTGTTTTTGGATTCCCCAATCAACTCCATAAGTTCTCACATCCACCACCCTTTTCTCAACTTGTTGCTCAGATTCTGCAAAAAGAAAACAAATCCCTCTTAATCAGTCATTTAAACTTACTCAACTTCTGATAATTTTCTTCTGCCTCCATTTTCCTATCTGCAAACCCTAAACCCCTAAACCCTCCATTTCCTAACTGCAAAATCTGCCATCCCTGATGAAGTTCCAGTATGCTAGACAGTTAACTGACCTGCAAGGCTTGCCTCTGGGGTTGTCACGGGGGATTCATCAAGGAAATGGGATTCAAGCACGGATACAGGGCTAGGTTGCCCACAATCATCCATGCCTGAGCTTAAACCAACCAGTTGACATTCAGTGCTGTTCAATCGCATGGCAAAAACTACTGGACTGTCTCCTTCATGAAACGAAGCACCCGGTTGCTGCTCCTCTTGTGCACAATATTCCAGATTTGGTTGGTTCTCTTGTGGGGTGCAGCATCCACCATTGAGCTCCTGATTGCAGAAAGGGCTTTTGGAAGAAGAAGAAGCCATCATGGCAAACAAATGCTGGAAGTTGGAAGGGATTTTTCGCTCCGGAAAAAAGACAGTTTCATAATCAATCAATGGACTACATGGGAACATCCCAAGGTGATGGTGCTCAGTCACAAGCACATCTGGGCTTCTTCTTTCCTCACTCAAATCCCAGACATCTCTTCCATTTGGGCTTCCAGACAAGCTGCTTCTTCTTCTTCTATACACATGGCAGGGCTCTCCTCTCAACTGACAATCATTGAAGGATTGTTGATGTTTTCTTTGTGATGATTCGAACTCAAGAAGTTGCTCCTCCTCCTCCTCCTCCTCTGCTGTCATCATTGTTGTCACATCAGTTGTGATTTGAGCTGAATCTGCATGATCATCCTGAGTCCTCACATCCATGTTGATCATCACCTCCAGTGGGAGTTCAGGAAACACCTCATCTATACTCCTTGTTGTCATTCGTGGGGAACCCACCTCTCTTCCTTCAAGCCTCCTCCTGTTACATGATGATGATGATGGGGAGGTTTGCAGGCTTTTATTGCAAGGTGACAAATTGCCACGAACATTCAAACTGTCTATTGATTTCGTTGTGTTCAGAGCTCCTCCTCCCAAGTTGGTTGCTTGTTGTTGTTGTTGTTGTTGTTGCACTGCTGCTTGTTCCTCCCTGCCTCCTCCACCTCCATCTGTTGTCAGACTCAGAGCTCCATCGTCATCACATTGCTGAATCCCACCTTCTTGCAGAGTGGTAAGGACAAGAGTGGTTTGGGAAGAAGCAGCTTTTTGGCCAGGAGGTTGAGGAGGAGCTTCTTCTTCATCATCATCGTCATCATAGCCTGCACTTTGATGCTTGAGTATGGGCCTCATATTCAGGACATTTCTCGTTAGTCTATGATTCAGCAGGACTAAGCCATCCTCATCCTCACCCTTTTTGTGGGCTTCCTCAGATTCTTTCTTGTTGTTAATTACCTTTGGCAAACCAAAGAGTCGACTGTAACGAAGCAAGCTTCTAGCCATGGATTTTGCAAGCACCAAAGTCGTATGAGGCCCTCCTCCTCCTCCTCCTCCTCCTTGCTGCTGCTGCAAATCAGCTTGAGATGACCCCCCTTGAACAGCTTTCTCCAATGGGAAAACCCGGTTCCCTTGCAATCCAATCTCTTTAGACTCTTGCTTTCCAGGTTGCTGCTGAACTCTGAATCTGCCAGCCCACATTGCCATCTTCCTGAATCCATGACCACCACTTGGTGGCTCATCTGATTTTCTTCTTTCATTGCCAATATTTGGCTCAACTACCATCTGTGCAGATCTCCTCCTCCAACCGTCATCATCATCATCATCAATATTCACATTGAAATCTGCATCTTCTTTTTCTTCTTCTTGTACATCCAGTGTACTCTGCCAGCAGCTTGCTACCTCCACCTCCACCTCATGAAGCTCCTCCTTTCTTGCTGCTGCTGCTGCTACTGTTTCCTGTGATGTGAGCTCCAGCTTTGCAACTGAAGGATTTGGGTTGGAGCAGTTTTCAGTGGTGATGATCTCATTATGGTCTGCAAGCTGAAGAATCTCAGTTGAAGTAGCAAGAGCTTGATCGGGAGCTTGCAGCATTTCATTGCTGCCTGCAGCTTGCTGCATCCGATCCATGATCCTTTCCTGATGGGATTGGGATCTAGAAGCAACAGCAGTCGTCTCAGACTTCGATGACCTTGAGTACTGATTATTGCCAGATCCAGACTGCTTCCTCGCGAAACTAGTTTTCAAGGAAGCTTTGGTTGCTGCTGCAATACCCACGACCTCAACATGCAGTTTTGAAGAGTTGGTTTGAGGCTCAGCAGCTCCAATGCTCACATTTGAAGCTGGTTGAGTGCTTTTGCGCACGAGAGGAGGAGGAGGACAACGACGAGGAGGACGACAAGAAGGCTGCTGCTGCTGACTTCTGAGCATGCGCCTCCCTTCCCCGGGATAATCTTCTTGCGCATTCCAGCTTCGAGCCATGGATTCTGTCCTTGAAACCTTGCTTGAATGCAGTAGAAGTCCATGACTCCCACGTCGCCGCCGCGCCAGCTGATGACCAAAACTTGCACCCTGGTGCTGCTGCTGGCTCGTCTGAGATGGTGAGGCTGTGAGGTGACGTCGAGAACTCGGTTGCATATTCGGCTCTAAGATCTTTGCCGCAGCTTCAAACAACATACGCTTGCTCGGACCTGCAAGGCTTGAAGAAGCTGGAGATCGCATCGGAGAAGACAGAAGCTGTTGGTTCTGAGCCTTGGAAGGAAGCAATGCAGCAGGAGGAGCTTGGAGACGGGAGAGAAAAGGTCGCTTTGGTTGTTGCTGCTGCTCTGGCTTTCGGCGGGGTGGTGCAGGTTTAGGGATTCTTCTTGTATCGACGAAATCTGCATCTTCAGTTGCAGCTCCAATGATGCTCCTCATGTGTCGAGGTTTTCTCTTCCTCCATGGAGGAGCTATTTCTTCTTCTTCTTCGTCTTCTTCTTCTCCAGCTTCATGTTTCTGCAGCAGGTACTCATGAAACGATGGTTGTTGTTGCTGTTTTCTAGTCGAGAATGGGACTCCGCGGGGATGTTTTTCTTTGAGTAATGATTTCTTGGAATCTTTGAAGCCTGCGTCTTGCCGTAGAAGCTCCTGCAGCAATATTGGGGTCATGGGCGGCGGCGATGGTAACTGCTGCTGCCGGAGCTTCAGATCATCAAGTCCTTGAGAAGAAGAATTTTCTGCTGCTGTTGTACTCTCAGGCAGGAATTCAAGCCCCATGAGTCGCGCTACAACCCCAGGCACCACCACCCGCTTGCTGCAGTTGTCATCTTCTTCGCGTGACTTGCAGCTGCTAGATTCTGAACTACTACTCTGCTCCTTCAAGCTCCTTTCTCTTCTCACGTAATGCTCGTCTTCGAGTCTCTCTGTAATAATGTTCACAGAACCAAAACCCCACGTTGATTAGGTCCATGAAGATCTTCATCATCAGAACAGAAAACACAAAAAACTAGAAATATTGCAGCAGCAGCAGAAGTTCATGCATTCGATCTTCATCATCAGAACACAAAACAAAAACCAGAAATATTGCAGCAGCAGCAGCTCATGCAATATTCGATGATGGGTAGTGGAGTCTGGAGTTCTGATCAGCTGCTCTGCTATAACTTACGTGAAGGTAGACGTTTGGTCGCGGAGCTGCTCATCTTCTTGCCACTGGGATTCCAGTCGAACATGTGGAAGAGCGTACTCACGCAGCCGCCGGCGTCGACATTGCAGGGAGACTGTGCAGCAGTGATCATACTACGATGCTTCTTCAGTGACGCCGTTCTCGGCAGCTGACTATTCTGCGGCAACGTGAATTCCTTCATGCTCCTTGTCATAATCATGTACAAAACTGCTTCCTTTCTTTGATCTCCGCCTCTGAATATTATTGCACAATACTCTTTACTTCCCAGAGCCTGCTTTCTTTCGATACCCACGACGACTTGGGCTTCCTTTTTCTTCCTGCAGCTGGAAAACAGATTAAACCCAGAGCTAGCTAGCTAGCTGCAAGAAGCAGCTCCAATCTGATCATCTTCATGCTGCAGCAAATCTACTTCTTCATTTCCACGTGCTCTTCAAGTTTGTACCTATAAGCTGGTGCAATCATGAGCTCCAGGAAAAAAATTCGGCACTTGTGTGTCTGCAAAGCTGCTGTTGATCCTCCACCCAAAATCAAACTCACAAAAACACATATGCTGCTACAACAAAAACTACAACAACAACTACTACTACTGCTACAACCACAATTAATTTCTTCTTCTTCTTCTTCTTCTTCTGCAGCTGAGTTATACCTTGAGAAAACTGCAAACATGCAGAGCTCTGCGGGATTAAAACACGACCGAAAACTCAACCATAAACCTGGGCTGCAGAGAGAGAGAGAGAGAGAGGAGAAGAGAAGCGCTTCATTACACAAAAGAGGGAGAGATAGAGAGAGGGAAAGAGAAGAGGGAAACGAAAGGGGCGAATAGAAGAATAATGCTAATGATAATAATAATAATAATAATAACAATCCTAATGACAAATATTATTATTATAATAATAATAACAATGCTAATGATAATTATTATAATAATAACAACAGTGCTAATGATAATTATTATAATAATAACATCAATGGTAATGGGAAAACTAGAAAGAAAAAGCTGAGATGAGGAGGGAAATTAAGTACACTCAAGATCTTGATCCCTCTCAGTTCAGTTCATCCAAATACTGTACTCATCATTTCTATGATGCCTTGTTGGAAGAAAAAAAGAAGTGCAATTCAGGAGCACATGGATATGAAGCTGCACAAAATGTTTAATAGCCTGGCTACCAAGACCTGGCTGATATGCAATTGTTTGAAACCGCCTAGTAGTAAAGGGGACCCAGTTAACATGAAAGTATTTTGCAAAGGAACCAGTAAAAGACCCAGCTGGTATGATCACAAGTCAATGTGAGACCAACACTGGTGTAAATTGTAAACATGTAACCAGCACTTAATAACTCTATGTGATCGAAAATCAAACCAATCCAAAAATTTAGTATAGGGTAGACTGGCCCATCATTGGTTGCTTGTCTATGACCAAACACTTGTTTATATCTTCATCATATGTGCTTCATTTTGAGTGATTTAAAATGTTATGGATGCACTACCTCAAGCTCTAGAAACCATCTTTGAAGCGCAAAGGAAAAGGAGGAATGAAAAAAAAAAAAAAAAGCTTTCCACTGTACAAAATGCATTTTTTTCTTCTCTTTGGACCCCTCTTACTTTCAAACCGCATAACTTTCTTATTTCTTAATCAATATAAATTATTTAAAGTGCTATAGGAGTGCCACTTGAAGCTCTACAAATCATCTTTGAACTCTAATAGCAAGAAGCAACATTCAAGGAATTTTTTAAGTGTTCAAGAATCAACCTTTGTAATGTCCGATGGTTTGTTGTTTTGAATTCTTGACCCCCTTTACTTTGGGATGATGTAACTTTCTCATTTCTATTCTGTTTTCAACCATTGTTACTGTGTCAAATGCACCAAGAGAAAGAGTTCAAGTTTTGTTTGGACACCAGAAACAACTGAGTCGTCCTTGTGGATCTGGCCTGCCCTAAGTGCTTAAATATTCGGTCATCAGCCAGTCTACCCTATATCAATGTTGTTCGGTTCCTCCTTCAAGGAATTTCCAATCTTGGTTGACATTAAAAAACATTTGGTATGTTTTTAGGTTGTAACTTTTAAGCCTGGTTTTTCAAAAAAATTCAACTTGTAGTTTCAATTTTTGACAATTTTGTTTTTAATAAAAAAACATTAGGGTTTGATTTGAAGATATAGTTTGGTTCCATGTGCACATTAACATTCCCCAAGGCTAAAAAATTTGAGGAATGGAACAAATGTGTTGTGTGAGTATGTTGTTTTTGATTTATTTGTGTAAAGGATATGTAATTTTTTAATTTATTTACCCATTGGGTATGGGTATATTAGGACTAAAAGTTGTTCGTTAGGTTAAGGTTTAAGTATAAAACAATGTTTTTATAGTAGATGGGTAGGGTTCGAATCCGTTATCATATACCCCAATTTGGGTAAAAGGTCGGTATGTATTAGTGTTGGGCAAATATTTTTTAAAAATCCTCTAGTTTCGATTAGCTACCTATTTATTATCCATTTGTTTCAATGATTCTTATTTTTATTTTAAAAATAAATTATAATATCCTTTAAGGATATCATTAAAAATTTAATATAAAAATTTAATGTCAGATTTCAATATGATTTGATATTTGTCACCATTAATATCTATAAAATAATCTAGCATTCTGGATAATAAGATAAAAAAATTTCTTAAAAAATATATTTTACGAGTTACAAATCCAAAAGTTTATCTTACTCAAATTCACCTTCATATCGTTTTAATTCTTTCTTTAAGGCAACATCAGTTTTAATCAACTCTATCAAACTAGAAGGTGAACTAAAACCCACCCTAAAATCACTAGGCCAATTTTTACTAACAAAAATGATCTTATCTAAATAATCTAATTGCAAGCAACATCTCCTCAAATTTGTAAGAATTCCAGCAAATGAAATTTTTTTTTCAATTTCTATTTGAAAACCGACAATGCCAAGAATCTAATGAGCAAGAAATGCCACAATTGAAAATAAAGACTTATGTTTTGCCCACCACTTTAAAGGACATTTAATGTTCTTAACATCCATTTGAAACCTTCTAAACATCAATAACTCCTTGTTCATCACTTCTTTTGTTGGCTCACTAGTTTTAGTAGACATCTTAAAAATGTCCAAGCTACTTTCTTCATTAGTTTGCATATTTTTCATAGGTCCAAATTTTGCCATAAGGTGGAAGATGTGGTAGCATTTCAAAAACATAGGAAATATGGATTATTGGTCATACTCTTTCACAATGTAAACAACTTGCTTTTAACCAATAAAAGATGAAACCAACTTTAGACTTTTAAATCTAAGGTTTAACATCAAGGACAACATGTTATGTGCTTTATTTCTTTCATACTTCTTAAGAATGAAAGAAAACCATTTCAAACGCCACATACTTTTCTTCTAATGTTAAAAACAATGCTAATTCTTGGGCTACAATAGAATCATCATCAATTAAATCCTGCAAGTTAGATGAAATTTGAAATTCTTCTTTAAATATTAAGTTCATAATGATTATTGCATTCAAAACATCAGAAAGTAACCAATGCCCACGAGATTGGTTCAACACGTAATCACTTACAACTAAAGACAAAATATCAACAATTATTTGAAATATGTGCCAAGTTAAAGGTGGAAGGACATAACCAATAATACTCATTGCATTTGTTGACTATAACAAAAGATAATTGTTACCTTCAATTGTAATGCCTCTTGAAATAGGATGATTTTACCTGCAAACCTATGAAAGTAGATCAAGGTTTAACAAAACAATTTACAATTAAAATAAACCAAAAACAAAATACTTGCAAAAATGGAACAAAAACTTAAATGTCTAAAAACCAAACTAACTTCTTTTTCACGAGAATGTTTAGTTTCCTAGGTTTCAAACTAGATTCAATGCAAACTTTGTTCCATTCTTGATGACCTTTACCAGATTTCTTCGGCCAAGTAATGCATTTCTACAAATTTGCCGGGGCAGATTTAATACACACATATTTCAAATTCTTACAAATTTTATCATCAAGTTGTGGCATATTGGCACACTTTGGAAAAAACATGACCAAAACAAGTTCCCTAAAAGCTTTCCTCCAAACTTAAAGTCTTACATTTAACAACAAATTTCAGCATTAGTCAATGTATTTAAATTTGAACCCTCATCCTTCACATATGCTATTATCTTATTTCTCAAGCCATATTCATCTAAAAGTTAAATAAAATTTGTAGCCAATGCTTGTCCTATAGTTTTAACAATTTCAAACAAACCAAGAATAACATGTTTTGGTTTCCAATTAGATCCCAAAAAATTTATGACCAAGACAAACACGTCATGTACACCCTTGAACATCCACAAATCAAAATTAATAGTAGCATAACTATAATCATTTAGCAAAGGTAAAACATATGTTTCCTTAGTTTCCTCCACCAATTTAAACAAAACAATGTTTGAAAATAATTCTCAAAAAAAGAATTACACATCAGGACATAATTGTAACATTAAACTTTTAACCACACACTCTCCACAAATTGCAAAGGTAAGCGATTTTTCACTATTAAAAGTGAAAGAGTCTCCATAAACATCTTTTACTCCACATCATCCTTTTTGAAGGGATCTTTTGAAGCAAAAAATTCAGATATGGAAGAATTGGAAATAAAAGACCTCTTCTTTGCAAATTGTTTTTCAACATTTTATCTCCTTTGATTATTAATTTCTTATTGAAACCTTTTGTAAATTGTTGAATGATTTGCATCAAGATGTTTCTGCAAACATGTTATGCCACTTGTTTTATAATATGTTATCAAGCCTTTCCTTAACTGTTTTCTTGAATTCACAAAAACAACAAGTTGAAGATGACACAATAAACAACACATCATTTGAAGAACATCCAAATTTACTTTCGAATTATCATTAACACAATTAAAAAAACCAACAAAATACATTTCAATTATGAGGACGCCATTTTTTTCTTTGAGTTTGTAATTGTTGCAAAAAAATATTAGTTTTCTCTCCATTAGATGTTCCTAACACTCTACTTACTTTAGTTTACAAGCTTGGATTTCTCTTTCTTCCATTACTTCATTAACTTCAGTTTCATCATTAATGCATATTATATGTTTTTCAAATTTGCATTTTTTGATTATTAAATTCATTTGACCCTTCCATCTTTCACAACTATTTTACAAGGCCAAATGGTGGAAAAAACTAAATAAACAAATACAAGGTGTTGTTCTATGATGTGATGATAGTCCTCTTATGCATAATTAAGTATGATGCAAAACATTTACAAGCAAGCATAGATAAAAAAACTAAAAAATAAGCAAAAATAAAAAAATGTAAAGCATTTACAAACAAACAAAAAGAGAATATTATAAAACAAGTAAACAATGATATCAAATTGTCAAAAGTACAAAGGTTTATGTTTATTTCCAAAACAATTTGTAACAAGCCCTACACCACAAACCAAAAGCAAAAAAAATTAAAACGAAAGAACAAAATACATGAGATTAAAAAAAAAGAAATGAAAAAAAAAGGGAAAAAACCTTACTAAAAAAATATAAGTTTTTTATTCTCAACTCTCGACCATTCCCAATTCCTATAAGAAGGAATGCAAGGGGGTAGTATAAGATTCTTCAATGAATAACAACACACCAAAAATAACAACACAAAGAGGAAAGGAAAAATGCAAAGAACCTTGTACCTGAAATAGGAGAGCAGTTAAAGAAGAAAGTAGCGTGAAGAGAAGAACTAAACAACACAAAAAGAAAAATAGTAGCACAAAAAAAAGCCGAGCAACGCAAATGAAAGCCGAGCAGCATGAAGAGGAGAGTAGAGTAGTGCAAAGAGGAAAGCAAAGCAACACAAAGAGGAAAGCCTAACAATGTGGAAAAGAAAGCAGAGCAATGTGAAGAGGAAAACCTAACAGTGTGAAAAGGAAAGTAAAGCAACGTGAAAAGGAGAGCCCAACAACGCAAGGAGGAGAACAAAGTAGCGCAAAGAGGAGAATTCACCAACGCAAAGAACACGCAAAGTGAAAGAAACAACGTGAAGAGAGTGAAGCAAGGCAAAAGGAGCAGAAAAGTGTGAGGAGGATAACAACACGAAAGGATAGTAGCATGAAGAAGAGAGGAAAACAGTGCAAAAAGAAGAAGCGAAAAAAGAAAAAAATAGGGCTTAAACTAAACTTGAACCCCATTCTATTCTAGATTTAGGGTTTTTGTTTTCTTTAAGGTCTAATGGCAACACCCACAACATTTTTTTTCCTTGTAACGGCCTACACCGATGCCCATAATAATCTTTTTCTTTGTAATGGCCTACATTAATGCCCACAATATTGTTTGATCCTTTTAACAACCTACACATCTACACCTTAAACCTAAACCCCTCTCATATCCATAGGTATTGTAATCAATTAATTAACCATGTCATAATGTCTTTGGTGACGTTAGAAACTATTCACACAAAAACTTTAAAATTAAGCATTATGGTTGATGAGGACATGTACATGTACCTGTGTGTGAAGAAGGAATGCCTTTGTTTTAGCCCAATTAAATAGGTGAGAAGGGGAGTGACATGGCCTTCTAGGCAAACCCTCAAATGTGGGGATTTGTCTAGTTGGGGCCCAAGTCTAGATCACCATGGGGTGACTCCCGCGGTGGCTTAGATTACAAGTCTAAGTGTTGGGTTGGGTTCAACTCCTAGATTGACATACTTACGAGTTGCACAGGTGTTGATGAACTATGCAACTCATGAAGGTTTAAGGAAAGGTGTTTGAAGTGATGTTTTTGACATGCTAAATCCTTGAACTAGATAAGTCTGTCGTTAGGTCGGAAGGTGGGAGATGATATTCAAGAATGACAAGGCCTTGGACCACTTGCGAAGTCCACAATGAGTTTTAATTCCACCCGTCTAAAAGTTGAGATTAGCCCAAAGTTACAAAACAAGTCCAAATGCCATAGCTTCGCCAAGTGCGTGATTTTTCATGTGCAGATAGCACCATTGGGCATATCTTATGAGATAAAATTGAAGATTGTTAACATATAGTAAAAGTGCACATGCTCATGAAGTTTGAATCAAACATTATGATTCTTGCATTCTAACATTGGATTAGAATTTTTTAAATTAAAAAATATGATAAATTATGTAATTTTAACTAAAATGAGATTTTCTAAAATGTTGTATCCAATGCAACAATGTTTCATTTATTGAGGAAATCAAGCCCACTTCAACTAGAATAATATTGAGATGAGTGACTTCACAAGAGGTTTAATGTACTTGGGCCAGCCAACCACATAGGGGTCGCACTAGTATAAGGTGGTTTCAAAAGTGCTCCCACCATCTATAAGGTGGATTAGAAGAGAAAATTTATGAAAAGTGAAAACTAGATTGCTAACTTTTCATGAATCCACTCATCCCAAAACAAAGTGTTTTCCCCCCAAAAAAACAATTCCCCACTAAATAGAGTTATTTGTAAAGTAGCCCCAGCCAACTGGGACTACTGAACCCCAGTTTGGAAAAACCAGGGATGAAAAACAAAAAATAAAACAGAGGACCAAACATGGGGTTTCATGAAATTCTGCCCTCAGGTCAGGGGTATAATGCCCTGCTGCCAGGCATTACCATACACATGAAACATTGGTTGGCTGCAAACAGCATTATTTATGATGAGCTTACTAAATGAACTGAGTGATCTGATGATGAATTCTGCATTGCATTCATGATAATCATAACACTAGTACATACTTGTAATATGAATTGGAATATTTTTAACCAAAAAGAAATCTGGTTTCAGACAATTAAAAGGGAATCTTAGAAGAGCAAAACCATATTTTCATGCAAAAATAAATAACACTGATTCTGGCCTTTAACCTAAGCTTCTTGGCATTAAACTACTCTTTCAAAGTGCTTGCAATTGGCACATAGACATCATGAGGTCTGGCAAATAGTCTAAAGAGCTCCTAATCATGCAGCAGAATTTCCCCCAAGTGCCAATTATGGCAGATATTAAGCTGTTGGTCAGACCTGATTTAGAATCTGCTTTCTCAATTGTTTGCTTAATCTGGATTTTTCAAAGAGCTTGAGATAATGAAATTTTTCACCCAAGAAAAACAAAAAAAGATTACAAAGAAAATCGCATTGTCATGCACAAATGTCTTTGCAAAGGGTACATTAAGAAAACCATATAGTGCAAGGCATTCAATGTAGGGTATCAAATGTAACTCACATGCATTTGTAGCGAGCCATACTTTGATCATAATGTTGACAAATCGAATTGAACAACACAAAGATTGATGTGAGTTGTTGTAATGCAATTGACATCCACCTTGGCCCCATCCTCAATTTACACCATTTCAATTTACCCTAACCCACTACAAGATAATGTGATATTTCTCAAACAAAAAGTTGTGGTACATGATTCATTTGTGAGATAAACTTTGTGATTTCATTCATTACAATGTACAATATGTGGTGTTTATTGTGTGGTATATATTACATTAAAATGGAAATTTGACATCGGATAATGACACATATAGCAAATCATTGATGGTTCCAAATTTTCTTTTTCTTCTTATCACACCCATTGCCAACGTTTTGTGTTAATAGTTAATCTTGCTTTGTCATTTGTTTTGGGGTCCTATTCTACTGATTTTAAAGGAGTTTTTAAAAAGTGGAACATACAACCATTTGCAAGCTCCAATTTTTGTGTTGTTAGTGTCCATTTCAATGAAATCAATGATCAAAAAATTAGTTATTGTAGTACTTTTACCATTTTGGCAACAAACTGTTGAATAATTATTTAATTTGAAAATTTAACTTTAACACTTAGTTTTTAATTTTTAAACTTTCGACAAATAATGATTATAAAAAAATAATAAACAATCTTTTGTCAATGTTATGGAACAGTCTAGTGTGCCTAAACTACTTCAGTTTCAAGTCACTTGTCATGGAAGGTCTACGGTTCAGGTCCTAACATTTGAATTTTTAGATTTATTAAAATTTCAACACAAATAATGAATAATGTTTTAAAAGTTTGACAAAATAAAAAATAATTTAATATAAAAGTACTATGGTATATGCTTCAGAATAGGCCTTGGAAGAACTAGCTACCACTTAACAAAATGGCAGCTTGCCCTTAAGCTCATCATTTTCAGAGACACAATATTCCCTTCAACTTCACCTAGACAAGTTGTTGTGGAGTTGTGAAGCCCATTTTCAAATTGTTTCCTTTTTCTTTCATTTGCATGAGATATTGAGAATTTTGAAATGTTTCAAAACAAAAACAATGATGAGATTTTCAAATGCGTGACTCATTCACCAGATGTAGCAACGTGGAGTTCCAAAGTATAATTCTCGGCTACATCACTGTTACAAGTGTCATGAATCATTCATATATGAGATACAAGACAATTAGATATCTCAAATTATGAGTCAATTCTCTGATTCTAGGTCATTAAGAGAAGGTCTATTGACAACAATGTAATGGCCTGGAACCAATAATCTGTATGAATCAAAACCTTGAAACTAAATTTGGACCAAAAAATATGCACAACATACCAAGTTCTCCAACATGCCCAGTAGGTAACTATGATTGGTTTTGATTGGTTGGTTGGAATGATTGGCTAAGGGGGTGGCATTGAATTGATCCCTCACTTTACATTGTCTCCTAATGTATGTTTCAAGGTTGAGGGGAAAATAACTTACTCATTAAAGTTATTTGTAAAGTCAGGCGATTAGGGGGTGAGAATAGCCAGTTTCAACATAATAGGGCTTCAAATGTGCAAAACTAGGTATGAAATTTTACAAAACGAAATATCTGGGGTTCAAACTAGTCTTTCCCGCAATTTTAGTGGTAAACTGAGTTTCATCCCCTCTTTTCTTTTCCTTGAGCGCGCCTCCACTGCTGCTAAATACATTTTCACTGCTCCTACATGTACAACTACTATAATTACTTTCGACCCTTGTGCATTAAATGCTGAGTTTCAGCATGTCATACTGAGATTTAATAAAATTTCATTACCTTGCAGATACCACTCAAAGAGGCGATAGAGGGGTGAAAGCAGAGCGGATAGGGAGTGAAAGAGAAGGTGACTGTATGGATAACTTTATTATTTTGGATGTGGTAAATATTGGTAGAGGCTCACATACTGTGCCTGGTTGGGTATACTTATTCATAGAGCAGGTCAATCAACAGCAATGAAATAACCTGTACAATAATACTGTGGATGAAGGGAAGGGTTCACAGATGTGAACATGGGTTAGGGTGTGTATATTTGCATATGATACAGTGTCATCCACAATGTCAGTTTATAAAAAGAACTACTTCTGATTGGTTAGTCATAATGATTGGCCAAGGTGGTAACATTCAAATAGTCTCTCATCTTATGCTGTCCAATGTTGCATGGTTATCCCTAAGGAAACAATCAGCAGTCTATGCTAGATGTGAATAAATACTCATGTAGGCCATGCATTCATTTAATTGGATTTAGTTACAATTTCTGTTCATGGGTGAAAAACAGGTTTCATAAATTTTATGCTTGATTTTTTTGACAATTTTTGGAAAAATGGGAATTTTTTAATTGCAAATTCGAAAGACTTACTAGAATTTTGAAAAAATCTGGCAAACTTTTAAAGCCACAAATTGAAGGAATAATAATAATTAGTATCATTATTATTATTATTATTATTATTGAGACATTGGCCCACTATATTGGTGGATTTCCCACTACTCTGGAGGGTGCGCACCCCCTAAATCTGAATATTCCCACCATACCAACAAATGTCAGTCACCCTCCCTCAAAAAACTGGTCATACAGGTGCAAAAACATTCTGACTTGGTACTCATCACATTAATTATGTACACCTGCAACTGCCAGGCGTCAGTTCTTTTCAAAGTGGGTTGAGGAATAGTTATTAGTAAGGTGCACATAAAAACCCTTTTGTCATCATCTGACCAAATTAAATGCAGTTAGATAATGGGTGAGCAGAAGACATGGAAACGTACCCTTACAAGCCAAATTGAAGTAATGGCAAATCCATTTCCCCCCAACCCCCTAAATTTGTTCTTCCCTTGGTCTTTTTTGGACTCTAGAGTTAATACCAGTGTTGGGCAGATATCCTGAAAATCCGGATATCCTGCCTGGATATCACCTAGGATATCAGTTGTACCACTTTCTGGATGGATATAAAAAATTATGATATCCGAGGTGATATCTTTAGTTTTGGATCTCATCCTCTTTTTGTGCATGTTACTTGCTATGTTACTCTTCTCATGCATTTGTTGTTGCTCCCCTCTTCACACTTGCTATGTTTTTTCTTCATGTTTATTGATTTTCCTTTTCACACTTGTTGTTACTCTTTTCTTCATACTTGCTGATGTTCCCCCTCTTTGTGCTTGATGTTTTATCTTTTGAGGCTTGCTGTTTCTCCTTGTCGTGTTTGCTACTACTCCCTTTTCTTCATGCTTGTTATATCTCCTTTTTGTGCTTGCTGCTTCTCTTCTTTACATTTGTTACTACTATTTTTTTCGTGCTTGCTATTGTTTCTGGTCTTCGTGCTTGTTGTTCTTTCCCTTTTCATGCTTGCTGCTTCTTCTCTTTGCACTTGCTACTACCCCTTCTCTGCGTTTGTTGCTGCTCCCATCTTTTTACGCTTGTTGATGTTTCTCATTTTGAATATGTTATTTGGAATGCTAGGATATCCAATGGATATTAATGTTGGCCTAGATATCTGCCCAGATTTTAAAAATTCGAATTTTTTTTTAATATCCTTACAGAAATGATTTTTTATTTAGAATAATAATAACTGAAATCAATGGATAACAAAATTAACAAATAACCAAAATTGGTGGATGTTGGAAAAATCTTACATCTGCCCAACACTGGTTAAATACTTGATTAGGTCTCCAGCTAAGTCAAGAATCCAACTGTAGAAAAAGTAGGCCAAAGGGAACACCAGGTTACCATGAGAGAGGAATGATGGGATGGATGATGCGTGGACAAGGAACACTTTCCCATGGGGCAGGGATGGATGAAAAAACTTTTTTCCATTGGGTTCCATTTCCCTAGGTAACTATGATGCTTAGCCCAGTTTCAGTGGTTACTGCCTGCCAACCAACAACCCAGTAACTCTTAAGTAAAAAAGAACATACAAAATAATGGAAACCTACTAATCATCAATAAAATTTAGCACCCAACCAAGGGAAAGAAAAAAAATACAAGATGGAAGGACCCAAGTCCTCCCAAATGAAGAATCCTCCACAGAGAGCGGACCGCCAGGAGAATGGGAACAAATCAAGCACCCAAAGCCCTTGGTCATGAGAAGCAGATCTTTCTTTCTTTCTTTCTTTTAATTTAACGTCAATACTCGGACCAGAGAGATCCATTTGATGACAATTACAAAGTTGACTTGATCAAAACACTCCTGTTGTCTAGGCAAGAAACTAAGTACAAAGCTACCGCTTTCTGATTAGCCGAATGCATCAATTCAGGAAGTAAGGTGCACGGTGTCAAT
>Ga0116227_10002067_pt1 | contig 45789 bp, 30 predicted proteins | sample S1TSphgellanicum_FD_89693 | JGI IMG/M metagenome (GOLD analysis project Ga0116227, IMG submission 89693) | Host-associated microbial communities from peat moss isolated from Minnesota, USA - S1T2_Fb - Sphagnum magellanicum MG | ecosystem: Host-associated > Plants > Peat moss > Unclassified...
CGCCACGGGATGCGCAGACCACCAGCGTGACGCGTGGCTGAGGGCAGCATCCCAAGTCAGCGGGCGGCACAGCGGTCATTCTTGCCCGGCCGACCGCCCACGCACTCATCTGCGATGAATCCATCGGGGTCGGCGCACGATGTTCGGATAAGTGGGATAGTAGCGCCCCCAGTTCCTCCAGCGGCTCGGCTCGCTGTCGCACTCGACCCGACAAGCGGTTCAATTCGCCATCGGCCACACACAGGGCGTCGGCGGCCGATCTTAGGCGCGACTCTTTTGCCTTGAGCTGCCCATCCTCGCCGACAACGACCCGCCCGATGACGCGCCCGAAGCGGCGCTCTCTGACTTCCACGAACGAATGTCCGGATAGATGTTCCTTGGGAGGAAAGGGGAGCTGAAAGCCGCAATAACCATCGCCCATGCCGAGATCCCGAATATCGGTGCGCAGTCGCGCCGCCCTCACCGCCCGGATTGAGCGGCTGCCGACGAACACCTCGACGACGGCACGCTCGAGGGGCTGATCGGGATACCAGCACCAGCCCTCCCATTTCCCGTCGGTAGACGCTGTACTCTGACTGAGCATGGGCAGAGCGCTCATGAGCGACCCATTCCGAGTCGATGGCGGTAGGCCTTATCGATGGCCTCCTCCAGCTTGCGAGCGCCCATCTCCAACGAAAACTCGCGGCGCGTCAGTTCCAGACCGGCGGTGGACAATGTCTGCCACCGCACCGGATCGTCGTAGAGACCCAGGACGGATGCCGCCATTGCGGCAGGCGTATCGGCAACGACAACATGCTCACCGTCGATGAGGCCCGCTCCCTCCACACCAATGGCTGTCGAGACGATGGGCACACCATGCGACATCGCTGACAAAATCTTTCCTTTGGCTCCCGCGCCCACCCGCAGCGGGCACACGAATACGCGCGTCGAATCGAAGATCTCGGCCAGCGTTTCCACCATCCCGGTGACGACGATTTTGTCGCTGGCAAGTTCGAGTAATTCGAAAGGCGGATTGGCACCTGCAATGACGAAACGCACCTCCGGCCTCACGGCGTGGATGAGCGGCAGCACTTCCTTCACGAAATACAAAGCAGCATCGACGTTCGGTGGATGCCGGTAGCCGCCGAGGAAACACAGGTCATGCCGGGACTCGAAGCCAACGCGAGTGCCAACCACCTCGATCATCAGCGGCCAGACCTGCACCGGCGCATCGGGCACTTCATCGGCCAGGATCTGCGCTTCCACGGTCGAATGCGTAATAGTGCAATCGCTCTGGGTCACCAGCTTCAGTTCTTTCTGCTTGGTCACCAGTGCCGCTTCGAGACCTGCCGAATCCCCCTCCAATCGAGCCTGTCGTTGCTGGCGAAGGTAGTGCAAATCAGCCAGGTGAAATAGCACCAGCGCATTGGGCGCGAAATCGCGCAGCAGCGGCAGACATTTGAACATAACGCCGACGCGGTAGACGACGACGACATCGAAGAGAAAGCCGTAACGGCGGATGTAGTTCTCGAAACCGACTTCATAGGGCGCATAGCCACACTCCACCCCTTCACGTTGCATGTGTGGCGTGTAGTTGGGCTCGTACAGCCAATTGTCTTCGGGAACGAAATGCGCCTTGTAGCCGCGCGCCTGGCTACATCGCAATCCATACACCGTCTGCAGCGAACCCGCGTCCTGGTTGGGTGTCGGCGTCACCGCGTCGACGAATAGAATCCGTTTGTTGACGTAGCGTTCTTTTTCAAAGAACGGCGCCTCGCCATTGCGCCGGTGCCCCTCGAACGCCAAGCGCCAGCGCAGGAACAGCTTTTTCAGGTTGATCACTTGATAGGCCTTCACCCCGCCGCTGGTGTTGGTGCCCGAGGTCTTGCCCTCGTAGTGCACAACTCGCGAGGCGGGCTGATACCAGACCTGAAGCCCGCAAGCCAACACGCGCTGGCACAGATCGGCATCTTCTGCATAAGCCGGCGTGAAGTGAGGATCGAAGCCCTTCAGTTCACGCCACAGCGAGGTGCGCAGTGCGATGGAACAGCCAGAAATATAGTCCACCTGTCGTGCATAGCAGTATTGCGGGCGATTCGGATCGTCACCGCGACCATAGTTCCAGGCGCCGCCATCCCGCCAGAGAATGCCTCCGGCTTCCTGTAACGACCCGTCTGGGTACTGCATTTTGGACCCGATCAAACCCGCCTTCGGAAACCGCTCAAAGCTATCGATGATCTCATCGAGCCACCCATCCACCACCCGCGTGTCACTGTTGAGCATGATGACGTAGTCGCCGCGGGCCATCTCGCCGCCGGTGTTGCAACTACGAATGAATCCGCCGTTCTTCTCCTGACGCCGATAGCGGATACCGCTCACCTGGGGCACGAATTCCTCGGTCACGAGGTCCGGAGAGCAGTCATCCAAAATAATGATCTCGGCGCTGTGGCGAGAAGCATGCCGGAACAGGCTGTCGAGCGCATTGAAGGTCCAAGCCAGCTGACCATACACCGGGACGACGATTGAAACGGTCGGATGCACGGCATCGAGCACCAGCGTGCGCGCCATGGTATTGAGCGCGGTGACTGCGGCCGCGAAGTCGGGCGCTTCACCGTGTAAGCCATGAGCGTTCATGAACGCAACGCCGCGCTGCGCTTCCACGATCACCGGATCATCCGGCCGGCGGTCGTAGAGAGTGAGCGTACTGCGGACTCGGGTCGGTTCCTCGGCCAGCGGCCAGGGATAAAGCAGGCGCGGCACGTCGAAGAAGCTCTGCTGCGCCGAACTGACGCCTCCCACCTGCTGAGACTTCAGCCGCCGAATCTCGCTGCGTAACTCCAGTGTGCGATCCTCGACGCTGAGCAGGCGACCGGCCAGTGCGCGGCCAGGGTCTGCGATGGGCCTTCGCGGCGCCGGCGGCATGATGGGACGCGGATAGGCCACCTTCGGCACGGCATGGGGACTCGATTCGTGCAGGCCCACGTCCAACGGCGTCAATGGATTGAGCGACCAGAGAAAAAGATGGAAATCACTGCCTGGAGTTGGCGCGACATTGTGTAGCGTAGCCAATCGGCTATTCGCAAATCCGGCATCGCGCAGCAACCCACCGGTGATCGCGCGATGCCGATAGTGCAGGGCATGCGGTACGTTCGGCGCTGAGGGCAGTGGCGCAAGGCGGCTCCAAGCAGCCACGACGCCCCCGGAAGCGAGTGCAGCAGCGACACTCGCTGACTCCAGGAATCGCGGCACCCATTCCGGGTCCACACAGATCACCAGATCACAGGGAAGCGCCACAGGCTCCGCTGACGGCGCGTGGACGCTCGCGGCACATCCCAGCGCGATGGCACATGACTTGGGATCCGCGCCCCACACCTCCACGACGCGCGCTACGGCGAACGGTTGCAGGCAACCCAGCAGCGCCAACGGGACCGCCGGGTGCGAGGCATTCTCCGTAGACTGCGCGGCATCCTCGAGGCCCTTCATAACCCAGCGACCTGACGCACCCGCAGATCGTCGACAAACATTTGGCTCGATGCCGCGCGCCACTGCTCCAGTGCCTCCAAGCCAACCAGCACATGACTGCCCTCGAGACGCAAATCGGGCTTCGATGCAGCAGCGAGGTAGACGAGCGTGGCACCGCTGGAACCCAATGCGTTTCCGATATCACTCGCTGATTTCAGAACGGCGCCTGCCCGTCGCAGATCGTTGGCTTCCTCCACCGGCAAAATCACCGCAGCCAGGTAGTCAACGCTGTAGCCCCACTCTCGCAACCGCCGGACCGCTTTCAGTTCATCCCTGAATTCGCCTGGCAGTCCAACGATGGTGGCATGGCCGCTGTACAGCGGCGGATGCGACACCAGCACATCGAACCAACGTGTACGCAGCAGGTCAGCCGCGTGCGAATTGCCCCCGATGCTCTGGGAAATCCAACTCTCCTCGGTGAAAGCCGGCGTGAGTTCGACCGTGGCCAAGGGATCCGCAAGCACTGACCATCCACCCTGGCGCAAACGAAAACACAGATCAATCACCGCTGCGCCAAGATCGTCCTCGAAGACGCAGTCCAAACCACCCACGGCTCGCAGCGCTGAGCGGCGGAATGCCGCGGCCTGGTAAGACAGAGCGTGCGCTGGATAAACGGTGTCAAGATCCGCCCGCGACTCCGTGTGTCCGTTCTTGGCGCAATCCTTCAAGGTTCCATCCACCAACAGCAGTCCGCCTGCCGAAAACTGCGTGCCCGAGCGCACGGCGTGAGCGCCAATCGCAGCCGCATTGCTGTTGGCGCCGATGGCAGCGGCGATCTCCCGAAGAAAGTGCTCGCTCACGACGGCCGCGCCATTCAGCATCAGTATCCACTCCGACTGGTCCGTGCTTTCGGCTTCAGCCCACTCCGCGGTAAGTCCGTTGACGGTGTGAACGTAGCGAATGCCCCGCACCAAGCTGGGCAGCAAGACAGCGTCTGGCGCCTGGCCACTATCAATGACGAGGATGTTGGCCACTGCGGCGGCACCCGAACGCAGCAATGACGCGAGGCAGGCGTGTGTCTGCGCAAGAGACGTGCTGGCCTGAACCAACACAGACAAAACCGGTTGCTCCGGAATTGGGAAGACCAGCGGACCCAGCCTTTTCGCAGCCGTTTGCGCCATCTCCCCCAAACGTCGGTCGATGCCCAGCGGCTCTCCACGCTGCATGTCCTTGGCCAACCGGACGAAAAATTCGCCCACGACGGAGAACAATTCCGATGAGGACGTCCGAGCATCGTGCTGCGCGAATTCCTCCAGCCGCGCGGCCAGCAATCGGTTCCTGGTTTCCAACTCCAGCAAGCGATTATCGAGACTGATCGACTCCTTGTTGTGCACCACCAAGGGTGTACCAATGGGTTGGCGAGTCGTCGTCTCGATGAGCGTGTAGTTCTGGGTGCGCTTGTCGCTGCTGGGAAGGGTCTGGGTGACGAAGCTGAAAGCGTGGCAACCGTCGCCAATTTTCGCCAACCGCAGATCTTCGCGATAGAGCGCCGCCAGCGCGGTACCCGCTTCAATTCCATCGATGAGGACGGTGATGCTGAGTCGCGATTCAGGCGCCTCCTCGTTCCAGCACCACCCTTCGATCAGGCCATCCGGGCGAACCACATCGATGCGCCCTTGCATCATGACAGCAACGCCGAGTACAGCTGCACGTGTTGCGCCACAATCTCCTTCGAGGCTACCGGCACACGCATCGATTCGCTGATGGCCTTCAATCGCGCCGGCGCCTTCGCCAGGCGTACCAGCAGCGAGGTCAAGGCAATCACATTGCCCACCGGAAAATGAAAGCCATCGATGCCATCTCGCACCTTCTCCGCCATGCCGCCGATATCCGAGCAGACGATCGGGCGGCGGTTGCGCAGCGCCTCCTGAATCACCACCGGCGAGTTTTCCCACCAAATGCTCGGAATCACGACGACTTCGACCGATTGCATGAGCGCATCCACATGATCCTGATCGTACGGACCGTGAAAAACCACATTGCTACCGGCGGTGGCAAGGTTCGCCAAAAAATGCGATTGGAACTCCAAAGGCTGCAGGCTGTAATCGCCGAATATCTCGATCACCACGCAGAATTCGTCCTGCTCTGCCAGAAATTTTGCCGCCGCAAGCAGTACACCAATTCCCTTCAGCTCCGACACCTGACCGAAGAATCCGACCCGCAGCGGACCGTCGCGCTCCTGCGAAATGCCCATACTTCGATGGATGTTGCGATGAACTATGTTTTCGATGACGGAGAGCTTGCCCGGCGGCAGCCCCCAGGCAATGTAACGCTCCGCAAGAAAGGCGCTGGGCGCTATGAAATGATCAACGAGATCAAAAAAACGCTGGATATACAGCGTGCGCAGAAAAAAATCTGTTGGCTCGATGTCCTTGAAGCATTCATTGCAGCGCTGCGGCGAGGCCTGGTGACACAGATTGCGATGTTGCTTGGTAACCATCTGCCCATAGTGATTACAGATCGCCAAATACTCATGCAGCGTCAGCACAATCCGGCAATTCGGCAGCGCATCACGCACCAAAAAGAACGCCTCGACGCCAAATCGCAGGTAGTGGTGAAAGTGCACGATATCTGGCTGCAGTTCGGCCAGCAGTGCGCGAAACGCCGTGGGGAAATTCGGGTCAGTATTCGCAAACTTGAACCAATCGAAGGCGCCGCCCGCATAGATGTACTCACTCGGCGAAAAAGGCTGGCTGAATGTAGCGCCCATTTTCTGGTTCATCGCGTCGCGTGCACAGCCCAAGAAAGAGAGCTCAAAGCCCTGACGACCCGACAGTGCGGCGAACAAATGATGCGCCGAAATTTCGGCACCGCCCCGGGTCAACTGGGGATGACTGTGGGACGCGATCAGGATATTCGCGGGCGATGTCACCTGGCGTCCGCTCCGCCGCTCCCCGCGACGCGGTTCAGCGTATCAACCCACCGCCGTTGGTGAACCCAGGCGTTGTAGAGCGTGATGTTCCGGCGCCAGCCCTGACTGGGCGGCGCCTGCGATTTCCGTTCGAGGTGATACAACTGGCACTCATCCGTGACCACACAGGTGAGGCCACGCTCCCTCAGTTTTAGGCATAGGTCGGAATCTTCGAAATCACCGATGATGTAGTCTTCGTTGAACCCGCCGACTTCAACGGCCAGGCTGCGGCGCATCACCATGCACGCCCCCGTAATGGCGTCGCAGACACGCATTCCACGAGGATCTTCGGGGATGCGACCCTTGTTCACATGATCGATGAAAAACCAGTTGCCAAGCTCCTTGATGCGCCGGTAGCAGCAGCCCTCATGTTGGACGGTGCCATCCTCGAACAACAGCCGCGGACCGATGACGCCGATGCCGGGATCATGTTTGAGCCGCTCAACCAGCAGTTCCAGCCAGTTATCGGTGATCGGGAAAATATCGGAATTGACAAATGCTATGAAATCGCCACGCGCTGCCCGCAAGCCTGCATTGCAGGCAGAGGCAAAACCTAGGTTCTGGGGCAAAATGAGCAATGTGAAAGGGATGCCGAAGCGCTCAAACACCGAGTGGGCGAGAGCCTCGAGATCGCGGCGTCGCGGTGGATCATCCAACACATAGATTATTTCGTGTCGGCCTGCGGCGCGGTGCCGCGAGAACAACGCGATCTGATATTCCAGAAAATCGATGCGCCCGAACAACGGAATGATGAGGCTGACCTCTGGAGTGGGCGGGGGCGTTCCAAATTGAATGCGATGCGCCGGGGCATGATCACGCGGCCGGCCCGCATTCAGCAAGGAGAGCGCCGGACCGAGAATCCGATCAAACGCATGGTCGAGTTCGTCATAGCGCAGATCGATGGCCTCCATGATCTGCTTCATCGCGGCAAGGCCGCTCTGTCGGGACAGTCGCAGAGGTTTGAAACCGATTTCACCGCTCTCGAGTTCCACTTCGAGGTAGCTGACGTCGCCCTTTGAAGCGGCTGACGGTACACGTGCCACGAAACCACACAGCGGATCCGAAAAACCGGTCTGCTCGCCGTAAGCGGTGATGACATCACCGCGCGAGACACGAATGGAATCCGCCAGAACCAACGCGCCGACCAGAGGTCCCGAGCGCACGCGGATGGAGCGAATGCTGCCAGGAGCCGCCAATACCCAGCCTTTGAGGAGTACATCGCTGGGCGGGCATAGAAACGCCTCGTCGACCTCCAGAAGAATGGCCTCGCTGAGATGAGTCAACGTATCCAATCCCGTATAGGCCGGGCGGGAGATGATCCCCATCAGACTGTCCCGGCCCGCGTTGACGTAGGCATCCTTGACCAAGATGGCCCGCACCTGCATCAACAGGTCGTGCTCTGCAAGTCGCTGCGAACGAAGCCCGGATTGCATCTGGTACGTCTTCTCGCCGAAATACAATGCCAGGTGTTCGAGAGAACCCGCTGCGCGACTGCTGCCGGAGATGAATGCCATCACGCCGATATCTTCGGCGACCGAGTCCTCTCGCTCGTAAAACGCCAGCGTCGCCGCGCCCTGGCAGCGGGATTGTTCGAAGCGGATCAATGCCTCGAGGGAGCTTGTCTCCTCGATTGCGATTGGACGCGGCGCCGAACCGCAGAACAGCCATCCTCCGGCAGCGTTGGAATAGCCAAATCTTTCGATAATGCCAATGGCCGGCGGCTCCTTGAGCATCGCGACAGCACCCGGCACCAACTCCGTCGTCATGCGCGGCGCGGAACGCCGTTCGCGCGCCAGCCGAGGGCGTTTTCTTGATTCGCTCTTCATGAGTGACACGGACGCTATCCCCAGTCATTAACGGCGGTGAATTCGCGACCGATAAAACATAACAGTTTTGATTTCCGTGGTGCGGTGCGATGACTTTGAATCGTGATGCTTTTGGATGAGGACGCGCAGCTTCGCGGCAGGCCTTCGGCAAGCCTCTTCGGCGTCACGCTGCATCGCAATCGCAATAAGGAAAAGCTCGGTGCCTTAAAAAAATCACATGAAACTGCGCGAATCATCTTCAAAAAAAACGTTTTACAAAGATCGTGCTGATCTGTGATGGAGCGCGCGAACGCACGCGGCGTGTCGGGATATACAGACGCCGTACAAAACGTACGGACACTTGAAGCGGAGATCAACTTGGCTAGCATCAGTATTGCAGGCGGCACCAGCCCGACGGTCGCCGTGTATGGTGGGAACTTGGGCGCAACGGCGGGACTGGGTTCCGACAGCGTCGGATCGGTGCAGGTCGGCGGCACGGTGTCGCTCGGCAACCTCAGCCAATTGAATGGCAATGACACGATCAACTTAGGTTCGGGCAGCGACACGATTGTGCAAAGCGGTCAGGCTACCGTCAGCGGCGCATTCAACACCGCAATGACCGACGCTTCGGTCGCGGGCGGTGAGGCGCAAACGACGCTGGGCAATGTAGGTACCTCACTGTCGGGTGTCACGGCAGGTGTGCAGGCGGAGGCTGCGACAGTCATAGGGGGCGCGCTTGATACCGCGACAGTGACCGCGCAAAACACCACGGCCTCCCTGGCGGGCGTGTTCAGCGGCGTCAAAGCCGATGTCACCGCCATCCTTGGCAGCAGCGGCGTGGATACCTTGACGGGTGGGGCGGGTAACACCGTGTTCGAGTTCTTGGGCGCAGATGCGGGTGGCCAACACACCATCACCAATTTCGTGTCTACGGACCAGTTGTATGTAGAGGGTTACTCACTGTCGTATTTGCAGGCGAACAACGACATTTCGACCCAGGGCGGCAACACCTACATCAACATTGATGGCGGCAAGACCAGCATTGAGCTCAAGGGGATTACCAACCTGAACAGCTCTGAGATCACGACGCACAAGCCTTGACGTGCCCTTGAGCGAGGCGAGCGGCGAGCTGCGCAGCTCCCTGGTCACGTTACTGACCGGGAGCCTGCGCAGCGGCAGCCACCCTCGTCTCACTCAAGTCCTGAAGCTCGTGCGCGATGCCTTGAGCGCGGACGACCTTGCGCTGGCGCTGCGCAATCTCGATCGTGCCTGGCGTTGCTTTCCCGAGCACGCCCTCTGCACGGCGCCCTTGTATGCACGCGTGCTCATGCTCGACGCCGGCGACTATGAGGCGGCCTTGCGCATGGCACAGCTCGCAAGCACCTCGAGCCCGGATCCTGAGATGGCCGCGATCAGGGTATTGTCGCTGCTGCGTCTGGGCCGAAGCGACGAAGCGGTCGAGAATCTGGAAGACGCGCTTGCCCAGTACTGCGTGGTGCAGGGTGGCGCCCTGGCAGGTGCGGCCGACGAAGTGCTGCAACACCCGTCGGTCGATGCACCGGGTTGGATTGGCCTGGGACCCACCCTCGCGCACGTGAGCCGGCTATTGCCGGGGAGCGACTCGGGTGACCTTAAGGTGCGAGCCGCGGACGGGCAGCGGCTGGCGCACTACCGGGGCCGCAGACTGCTCGGCAGCGGCGCGCGCACACCGAGTGACTTCTTGCTGGACGGGCGAGTTTCGAACCAGGGTCGTCGTGTCACGGCGTGGGCGCGACTCGGCTTCCAGCCCGGGGTGGCGCCCCGCATGCGCTTCAGCGATGACGGGCAGCGCAGCGTCGAGGTGCAAACCGTGGGTCCCTCCGAACCCAATTGGCGCTTCACGTGTGCCCTCGATCTAGGCGCCTTGCGCGGCCAGCGCATCCACGTTTCAGCCAGACTGCCGGATGGCACCTGGTACGCCCTACCCGATGCACCGCTGCTGCTCGAGCGCAGGTTGCCAAAGCGGGAGCCTACTCAGCCCGCATCCGCAGCCACGATACCGCGGCGACGACAGATCGACGTCATCATTCCGGTGTACGGCAATAGAGCGGAATCGCTGGCCTGCATCGAGTCGGCGCTGCGGACAGTTGCCGATCGAGCCCGAGTTATCGTGGTGGATGACGCCAGCGACGATCCGCAACTCATGTCCGAACTCGAAACGCTGGCGCGAAATGGACGCCTGACGCTGCTGCGCAACGCCCAGAACTTGGGCTTCGCCGGTGCCGTGAATCGTGGACTCGCGCACGACCCCCGTCGTGACGCCGTGCTGTTGAACTCCGACACCCTGGTATTTGGTGACTGGCTGACGCGTATGCAGGCCGCCGCGTACAGCGATGCGCATATCGGCAGCGTCACACCATTGACCAACAATGGTTCGATCGCAAGCTATCCCGACCGTGCCGGCAGCACCGCACCGACGCCTGACGCCGCCGCGGCACTGCATGCGTTGGCAGCGTCGACCAACGACGGACTGCGCGTCGAGATTCCGGTCGGCGTCGGGTTCTGTCTCTACCTGCGGCGCGACTGTCTGGATATGGTCGGGACGCTGGACGCGGAGGTCTTCGGCAAGGGGTATGGCGAGGAAACCGATTTCTGCATGCGTGCACGGCAGCATGGTTGGACGCATCGTCTGGCTGCCGACGTGTACGTGTCGCATGCAGGCGGACTGTCCTTTGGTGCTCGCCGTGCCGCGCTTCTCGACCGCAGCCAGCGTCTGCTGAATCTGCGTCACCCCGGTTACGATCGTTCCATCCAGCGCTTTCTGGCGCGCGACCCGGTGCAGGCGCTGCGGCGCAATCTTGATGAACAGCGACTGCGCTCGCACACCGGCCGGCACGTGCTGATTGTGACCCTGGCATTGACCGGCGGCGTCGATCGGTTCGTCAAGCACCGCTGCCTGCAATTGCGCGCCTTGGGGTTCACACCCATTCTATTGCGGCCGGCGAAACCTCAGGATTTGCGGCACTGTGAACTCAGCGTTGATGACCTAGGATTGCCGAATCTGCAGTATGCGATTCCCGCGGAGATCACTGCGCTAGAAAAATTGTTGCGAGCATTGCGCTTCGAATTCGTGGAAATTCAGCATTTCTTGCATCTCGATGCGCGCGTCATCGACCTCGTACGCAGGTTACCCGTACCCTATGATGCCTTCGTGCATGACTATGCGTGGCTGTGTCCGCGCGTTACCCTCATCGATGGCAGCGGACACTACTGTGGTGAACCGGCTTTGCGCGTCTGCGAGAACTGTGCGAAACAGCACGGCTCGAGTTTGGGCGAAGAACTGTCGGTCAGGGCGCTGCGCGCTCGCAGCGCCACCTGGCTGCATGGCGCCCGACGCGTCATCGCTCCTTCTAAAGACACGGCCACCCGTGTCCGGCGGCATTTCGCCGGACTTGCGGTCGAGGTACGGCCGCATGCGCTGCCGCAGTCAGACGCGGCGCCGTACGCAAACGCGCCGTACGCACACGCGCCGTACACGCATGCGCCTCGCAGCCGCGCAGGTACCTTACGTGTCGCGTTGATCGGTGCGATCGGCGCTCACAAGGGCTACCGAATTCTCCTGGGTTGCGCCCGCGACGCTCGCACCCGGCGTCTACCCATTGAATTTGTGGTCATCGGCTACACGGAGAAGGATGCACAGTTACTCGCCACGGGCAAGGTGTTCATCACCGGGCCGTATATCGACGGCGAGGCGCCGCATCTGATCGCGCGCGAACGTCCCGATATCGCATGGCTGCCATCGGTATGGCCCGAGACCTGGTGCTACACGCTCGACTACGCGCTGGCTGCGGGCCTGCCGGTGGCCGCGTTCGATTTAGGTGCCATCGCCGAACGGCTGCATGGCACAGCGCGCACATTGCTACTGCCTTTGGACACGAAATCGCGCTGCATCAATGACGCGCTTCTCCGCTTCGCAAATGGTTTGCCCATTGCGGCTCATGCATCAATGAGTTCTGTGAAGTCCATGCCAACGCCTGACGACGGGATGGCTAGTATCGACGCAGTCAAACATCGCAGGACACGCATGCCAAAGTCTGGCAACGGGAAAGCCCCGACGGAAGGTCAGGAAGCGGGCTTGAGCGCTTCTGTCCAGGTACTGCCGCTGGCCGCGGGACTCTATCTTTTTTCCGTCAAGGCAGCGAAGCCTCAATTGCCGTCGAGCACCGGGCAATTGGCGTTGCCCGCCATGCATGTGGGCTTGGGACCCGGTGTTCGCTCCGAGCAGGTGGAATTTCTCGCGAGTCCGTCGACTCACGGCGCGTGGCTGTTCTCAGCTACCGACCAATTGGTGACGCGCGTCAACGGCACCGGTGCCACGCTGGTACTGACCTCGGTACGGGCCCCCACCGGGGATGTGCTCTCGATCAAAGTTGAACGCTTGGAGGCCAGGATCGAGACCACCGAGGCGACCATGCCTGTGGCCGCGGCAGCGCCGGCCAGAATCGCGCCAGCACCTGCGCCTGCTCCGGCCGATGCACCCGTGCCGGTACAGATCGCGGCGCATATCCGCGCACGCGGCGACATGCGCTTTCGCGATGTGCCTTGGTCGGGACGCGTCGCCCCCGGGCTGTGGATCGAATCCTACGCCGTGCTGCCGCTGACACAGTTGGGCGCCGAGGACATCGAATACAAAGGATTGACGGGCAGCGGCTTCGAGACACCCTGGCTCAGCGACAATGCGGACTGCGGGACCAAGGGAATGGGCGTACCGTTGGTCGGATTCGCGGTGCGCCTGCGGCCCAGCGCCGGTACAGCGGCATACGATTGCCAATACAGCGGCTACTTTCAATCCGGCCTGACGGTCGGTCCGCTGCGCAATGGCGCCCCTTGCCGTTCGAGCGTGGCCAACGATCCACTCGAAGGCATCCAGGTGCGACTGGTGAAGCGTCCGGGAGCCGCTGTAACGCTGCCAACCGCGCGCAAACGCCCGGCGACTGCTGCGGTGAAATCGGGTAAGCGCGTCGCGCTTGGCAGGTGAACTATCTTTTCATCCATCAGAATTTTCCCGCGCAGTACCGCCACGTAGTGCGCTACCTGGCAGACCAGCCGGGAAATCAGATCTATTTCATCACCCAGCCGAATGACAACGCCATGCTGGGCGTGCAAAAACTGACCTACGCCAAGGATCAACGCCCTCCTGTCAATTGTCACGCCTACGCAGCGGAGATCGAACGCGCCATCCATACCGGCGCCACCGTCGCGGATGTCTGCCGCATGCTCAAGGATCAAGGCTTCAAGCCAGACTTGATCGTCGGCCATAGCGGCTGGGGCGAGACCTTGTTCGTCAAGGACGTGTTTCCCGACGTCCCCGTGCTGGCGAATTTCGAGTTCTATTATCATGCGCACGGCGTGGATGTCGGCTTCGATCCGGAATTCGTCTCGACCTTCAGTGACCCCTCGCGCCTGCGCGCACGCAACGGGGTCAATCTGCTGGCCTTCCAGGGAAGCGACTGGGGTCATTGCGCCACCGAGTGGCAACGCAGTCTGTATCCGCCGGAAATGCATTCGCGTTTGAGCTCGCTGCACGAAGGCGTTGACACGGACCTGGTGCACCCCAACCCGCAGGCGCGCTTCAAGCTCCCAAACTCGCATCGCACGCTGACTCGGCGCGATGAAGTGATCACCTACGTCGCACGCAATCTCGAACCGTATCGCGGCTTTCATGTTTTCATGCGCACGCTGCCGCAGGTGCTGCGCCGACGCAAGCATGCACAGGTGGTCATTGTCGGTGGCGACGGCACCAGCTACGGCACGCCGCCTGCGCCGCGCTCCACTTATCGCGACATGATGCTGCAGGAGATCGGCGAGCAGCTGGACCTCACGCGGGTGCATTTTCTCGGAATGCTCGAGTACCAAGCCTATCTCACACTGCTGCAGGTTTCATCGGTGCACGTGTACCTGACATATCCCTTCGTGCTCTCATGGTCGTTCGTCGAGGCGATGGCCTGCGGCTGTTTGATCATCGGCTCATCCACCCCACCCGTACTCGAGGTGCTGAGTGACGGCGTGAACGGACTGGCGGTGGATTTCTTCGACACGGCGAAACTTGCCGCACGTATCGACGAAGCGCTGCAACAGCCGCACAAAATGCAAAGGCTGCGCAATGCCGCGCGCGCTACGGCGGTCGAACGCTTTGATCTGCAGCGCGTCGTGTTGCCAAAGTGGTTGGCACTATTCGACGACTTGACCAAGGGTCGGCGGCCGAAGACGCCCGGCGCGAGGATCGACGCGCGTCGGCCGGTTGCGCGCCGTCGCAGAGGGCAGGCAGCCAGCTAGACCGCCACCGCGAGTTCGAGCCGCCGCACTTCCGTCAGTGCCGCCGCGTGTCCCGCCGCGAGCGCCTGACGATACAAAACCAACGCCGCCCGGGAATCGCGCGGTACACCGCGGCCGCTTTCATGGAGCTGCGCAAGTTCCATCAGCGCGGCCGGATGACCCCGATCCGCGGCCAGTCGAAACCATCTGACGGCCTCCGCCCACTCGGCATCGTCCCCCGCCTTTTGTGCCTTCATGGAGCCGAGCGCCAGCTGTGCCGAACCGTGTCCGCGCTCCGCTGCGGCGGCGTAGTGCCGCTCTGCCTCGCGATCGTCGCGCGCGACACCGAGACCCCGCCGCAGGCACACCCCTAGATTGTACTGACCGTCAACGTTGCCTTGGGCGGCCGCGCGCCGGAACAGTTCCACGGCCTGCGCGTGGTCTGTCGCATCTTGTTGTTGAAGCAACAGGCCACCCAGCAACACCATCGCTGGCACATAACCCTGCAGCGCAGCCGCACTGAGCCAGCGTCGCGCTTCCGCGCTCGAGGGCTCCGTCCCTATGCCACGCTGATAGAAATCCCCGACCATCCGCTGCGCCTTGGCGTCGCCGCGCTCGGCTGCCCGCAACCAGAATTCGAACACCTGAGTGAGCTTGTCCTCAGTCGCACCCGATGACAGGCGCAGCGAGGTGAGTGCAGCGATCGCTCCCGCGTGACCCTGCAGCGCTGCCTTCTCATACCAGTCCAGCGCCCCTTCAGGGTCCGCCGGGGCGCTGCTTCCCTGCACCATCGCATCACCGATCCACGCCTGCGCAAAGGCGTTGCCACCCTGTGCCGCACGCGAGAACCACTGCAGCGCCCGCGCAGGATCGGGCGCCACCCCGGTGCCATGGAGGTAGAAGCGGGCCAGCATACTCTGCGCGTCGGCGTCGTTCCGCTGGGCCGCGCCTTGCAGGGCTTCGAGGATGAGGTCTGACGGCGGCAACTGTGTCTCACCGCGCTCGAGACGCTCCGCCACGCCCATGATGGCCGCGGCGCTGCCCAACTGTGCCGCGCGCCACAACCAGTGATTCGCCTTCTGACGGTCTGCGGGCACGTACTCGCCCACCGTGTATTGCCGATGCAGAGCCAACGCCGCGGGCACGCTGCCCGCCTCCACGGCCTTCTCGAGCGATTCCACGGCCTTCAACGCCTCTGCGGGCACGCCCAGGCCCTGAAATTGCAGGAATGCCAGGTTGTAGTGCCCCGCCGGCTCACCGAGCATCGCGGCCTTCGCATACCACTGGGCGGCGGTCGAGTAGTCCTGCTGCATCTGTTCGCCCTTGGCGTGCATGATGCCCAGTTGCAGACAGGCGGCGCCGCTGCCCTTTTGCGCGGCTTTCAGATACCAGTTGCCGGCCGAAGCCAGATCCCTCGGCATGCCGAGCCCGCCCAGGTGCAAGGTGCCACAGTGATAGTGAGCGTTCACATCGCCCAAGGCGGCGGCACGGTGAAACCACTCCGCTGCCGCTTCGAAGTCCTGCGGCAATCCACTACCCTCCGCGTACAACACGCCCAGGCGCTCGAAGGCCGGCATGAAATTTCGGTCGGCCGCTTTTCCAAACCAGCGCGCCGCCTCGACAGGGTCCTTCGGCACCCCCTCGCCACCCAGATAGAAGTTTCCCAAGAGGTACTGGGCTTCGCCGTCGTCCAGATCCGCCGCCTGGCGGCATAGCACCGCTGCCGTGTTCAGATCCGGATGTGGACCCGTCCGAAACAGATGCACCAACGAAACCCATGCCTTTTGATAACCGCGCGTCGCCGCGCGGCGCAGCCAGGTTTCCGCCGTCGAGGCATTTTGTGCGACGCCTCGACCTTGTCGATACAACTCGCCGAGATGAAACATCGCGCACGGCTGGCCCGCAACGGCAGCCTTTTCGAGCAGCCCCGCGGCGCGCTCGACGTCCCGCGGCACATCGTTATCGAACAACAGCAGCAGAGCGAGACACAACTGCGCGGTGGCATTTTCTTTTGCCACGCAAAGTTCCAGCCAGTGTACTGCGCGGGAATGGTCCGCCCTTTCCCCATAACATCCGGCGTACAGCAAACCGAGCCCCAACTGACCGGCCGCGTGCCCCGCTTCCGCTGCCTCAGAGAACCACTTCTCCGCGCTGACCAGATCGCGAGTCACCCCGAGCCCGCTGGCGTACTGCAGACCCAGGCGCGCCTTGGCCCCGACATCGCCGGCCTCGGCGGCCAGGCCATTGAAGTGTGCCGCCGCCGCGGGCGCTTGACGGATCTCCAATCCCCGCGGAAACACTCGCTTCAGCAGCGAATCGCCCGGCGCGGAATCAGCCAGTTGCTGCAACGCCGCCGGTGTCGCCGTATCAGGCGCGCGCAGACCCGTGATATAGATTTCGCCCAGTCGTGCCATGGCGATGACCGAGCCCTGACCGGCAGCCTTGTCGTACCACTTCACCGCCTCGACCACGTTTCTGAGCACGCCCTCGCCGCGTTCGTACAGCTGCGCCAGGCGCAACTGCGCCCCCACATCACCCGCGTCGGCGAACGAGCGAAATGCAGCGGCGGCGTCAGCATGGCGACCCAGTGTGTATGCTTGCTCAGCGTCCGCGAGCGTGGGGACGCGTTGGCGAACAAACAGCTTCGAAAGAAAAGCCCACAGGTTCATCGCCGCAGTCTACCCTCGGGGAAAAACCGCTTATGTGAACGGGTCGAATCTGGATTGCGTCGACTCGCGATGCTGCGGTGCGTAAGCCCGTCAATGTGATCGTGCTTCTACTGCGACGCAACCGCAGGCGATGTAGCGTGTATAGTTCGGCCAGCTTGGTAGCGCACTAAGAGGGGATGACAGGGTGAGCCGCACAGAATTTTCGGTTCTTATGCTTCTTATCGCCGCGACGCTGGGCGCCGGCGCTGCCGCCCACGGTGCAACGCCGTTGCTACTGCGCAATCCGTCGCTCAGTCAGGATCGCATTGCATTCCTGTACGCCAACGATGTCTGGACCGTCTCCCGCAGTGGCGGAGAGGCGCGCCGATTCACTTCCGTCGGCACCGTCGCCGAAGGCCCCTATTATTCGCCGGACGGATCCAAACTCGCCTACTCGGTTCGCGAGCACGGTCTGCTCGACATTTACGTCATGTCCGTTGAAGGCGGCATACCGCGCCGTCTCACCTGGGAACCCACCGGCAGCCGCGTCGTCGGCTGGACGCCCGACGGCAAGAGCGTGCTGTTTGCATCCGAGCACGCCAGCAAGTCGGTGTATCCGCGGCTCTTCAAAGTTCGTGTCGATGGCATCGGGCCCGCCGAGGTTCTACCGCTGCCAAGCGCCGATTGGGGCAGCTATTCACCCGACGGTGACACATTGGCTTATGTGCCCTTCCAACAATGGCAGGCGGCATGGAAACACTATCGTGGAGGGCAAACTACGCCGGTGTGGTTGGTCAACCTTAAATCCTTGGAATTGGAAAAGATCCCCAGGGTGGACTCCAACGACTCGCACCCGGTGTGGGTGGGGGGCACCGTGTACTTTCTGTCGGACCGTGACGGACCGGTATCGCTTTACAGCTATGACACGCACAGCAAACAAGTCCAGCGGGTGCTCGACAACAAGGGATTTGATTTGAAGACAGTGTCCGCCGCACCCGATGCGCTGGTGTACGAGCAATTCGGTTCATTGCATCTATACGATTTGGCGTCGCATCAGGATCACGCCGTGGCGGTCACCATCCGCGGCGACCTGCCGCAATTGACACCGCATCTCGCCGCGGTGCCGGCCGCCGCCATCGAGAATGCCGGCATATCGCCCAGCGGTGCGCGCGTTGTCGTCGAAGCGCGTGGCGACATATTTACATTGCCGGTGGAAAAAGGCGATACCAGAAATCTCAGCAATTCCCCGGGTGTGGCCGAGCGTGACCCGGCCTGGTCGCCCGATGGCAAGTCGATAGCCTACTTCAGCGACGCTTCGGGTGAGTACCAATTGTACGTTCGCGATCAAGATGGCTTGGCGCCGCCCAAGGTCATAGACTTGGGTCCCGATGCGTCGTACTTCTACTCGCCGCACTGGTCGCCGGACTCCAAGCACATCGCCTACATCGACAAGCACTTGCGCATTTGGTACGTCGATGCGGCGGGCGGCAAGCCCGTCAGGATCGACGTGGGACTGCGCGGCGGCTTCGGTGCGCAGAGCCAGCTGTCGTGGTCCCCGGACTCGCAGTGGGTGGCTTATACCCGGGATCTGGAAAGCGAGTTGCATGCGGTGTTCCTCTACTCCCTGGCTACCCACACCAGTACGCAAGTCACCGATGGGATGAGCAACACCGCGAACCCGGCGTTCGATCCCGGCGGCAAGTATTTGTTTTTCACGGCTTCCACCAACAGCGGGCCGTCGGACGCCGGCATCGATTTATCGTCGCTGGACCGCGCCACGAACAGCGGCGTCTACGTGGTGGTGCTGTCAAAGAACACCGCGTCGCCCGTGCCGCCCGAAAGCGACGCTGAAAACCAGAAGAAAAAAGCGCAGGAGGAGGCGCAAGACAAGAAGGCCAAAGAGCCGGAAAAGCCCAAGACCACCGTCATCGATCTGGCCGATATTGGCAACCGAATTCTGTCATTGCCCATTCCGGAAAAAAACTATGTCGACCTGCAGGTCGGCAAGTCCGGTGTTCTATTCCTCGCGGAAGGTGCCGCCGTGGGCCGTGCCTCCAAGGATTCCGGTGCACCCATTCGCTCGCTGTGGCGATTCACCACGGAGAAACGCAAGACCGAAGAGATCTTGAGCGAATTGACGGGGTACAAAATTTCTGCCGACGGCGAGAAATTATTCTACGCCCGCGCCGAAGCGCTGTTTGTCGCACCGGTCGGCGAACTGAAGCCCGGCACTCCGGAAGCGCCGCAAGGCAAGCCAGTGAGCACCGGGGGCATGCTGGCGGTGCTCGATCCGCACGCGACATTCAGGCAAATGTACCGCGAGACCTGGCGTATTGAACGCGATTTTCTCTACGATCCGCACTACCACGGGCTCGACCTGAAGAAAATCGAAGCGAGGTACGCCCCGTATGTGGAAGGCATTGCATCGCGCGAGGAGTTCACCTACCTCTGCGAGGAGATGCTGGGCGAGATTCAGGTGGGACACATGTTCATCGAGGGGCCTCGCGTGCCGCCCGACATGCCGCAGCCCGGACTGCTCGGTGCCGACTACAGCATCGAACACGATCGCTATCGATTTTCAAAAATCTATAATGGCCAGAATTGGACGCCGTCGCTTCAAGCGCCCCTCACGCAGCCCGGCAGCGATGTGGTCACCGGCGATTTTTTATTGGGCGTGAACGGACGGGAATTGCACGCCACCGACAACATCGACAGCTTCTTCAACGGCACCGCCGGCAAGCAGACGGTGCTGCGGGTGGCCAAGAGCGCCGAGGGTGGCTTGGCTCGCAATGTGACGGTGGTGCCGGTTGATTCGGAATACGGACTGCGCAATTTGGACTGGATTGAGTCGAACCGGCACAAGGTAGACGAACTGTCGGGCGGTAAGGTCGCGTATGTGTATATGCCCAACACGGGCGGTGCGGGTTACACGAACTTCAACCGCTATTTTTACGCACAGCTGGATCGGCAGGGATTGGTACTGGATGAGCGCTACAACCAGGGCGGATTCATTGCGGATTATGTGGTGAATGTACTTGGCCAGAAACACTTGAGCAACGCCATCGAACGTGACGGCAAGCCGGTACACGATCCGCAAGGCGCCATTTTTGGACCCAAGGCCATGATCATCAATCAATCGGCGGGATCCGGCGGCGATGCCATGCCCTGGTATTTCCGCAAAGCCGGCTTGGGTACGCTGGTCGGCGTGCGCACCTGGGGCGGTCTGGTGGGCATTAGCGGCTATCCTCCCATGATCGACGGGGGTCATGTCACCGCGCCCCGGTACGCGATCTATGGCCTCAACGGCGAATGGGAAGTGGAAGGTCACGGCATTGCCCCCGACGTTGAGGTGGAAGAGCTGCCCAAGGATGCTGCGGCCGGTCATGATGTTCAGTTGGAGCGTGCTGTGGCCATCGTGATGCAGCAGCTGCAGGAGCACCCGGTCCCCATTTCACCGATTCCGCCCTATCCTGATTTCCACAAACACGATGGGCTGGGTCAGTTGCGCTAGCCGAATTCGAACCCAACGCTCGCACTCGTTATTTGCAGGCGGCCGCCTTCGTTGTGCGGCACACTACGCGTTCGTTGTGTGGGAGTAATCATGTCAGTGGGTCCACAATCTCTCGAAGGCGCGGCGCCGGCGGACCAGACAGACGGCGTGATGGCCAAAACCACCCGCGGTGCCAAGTACGCGCTATTTCTGCTGTTCGCCATCAACCTGCTGAACTTCTTCGACCGCCAGTTGTTGGGCGCCCTGGGGGAGCCCGTGCGGCACGAATTTCACTTGAGCGACACCGCGCTCGGATTCCTCGGCACCATATTCACCATCATCTATGCTTTCGTGGGGCTGCCTTTGGGAGCATTGAGCGACCGCTGGAGCCGCAACAAGTTGATCGCACTGGGCACCGCCTTCTGGAGCGTGCTGACCGCAGCCACGGGCTTCGCGCAAAACTACGTGCACCTGTTCATTGCCCGCCTGGGCGTCGGCATCGGCGAGGCCACTTGCGCGCCGGCCAGCCAATCCTTGATCGGCGATCTATTTCCGCCCACGCAGCGTTCCAAAGCCATGGGCGTTTTCATGTTGGGATTGCCGGCCGGAATATTCCTGGCGTACAGCACCGGCGGCGCCATCGCCACCCACTACGGTTGGCGGGCGGCATTCTGGTTCGCCTGCATTCCCGGCATCCTCCTCGCCGTCATGGCACGGGGAATTGCTGAACCCGCGCGCGGTGCGCTCGATGTCGGCCGCGTGATCACGACGCCCAAGGATGCGGTGAAATCTCCTTTCGCCACCGTGTTGGCCTTGCCGACCATGTGGTGGATCATCCTGTCCGGCATATTCCATAACTTCAACATGTATGCCATCAATTCGTTCAACACGCCATTTCTGCAACGCTTTCATGAAATGAGCCTGTTGAATGCGAATTTCGTCTCGTCGATCTCGGTGGGCGCCGTGGGTGCGATTGGCTTGCTGGCGGGTGGCTGGTTAGCCGACAAAATGAGCGCCCGACGTCGCAATGGCCGACTGGTTCTCTCGGCCTGCGCCATGGCCATCGCGGCGCCCTGCATATTCATGGCGATCAACCAGCCGAAAGGATCCATTACTGCCTATGTGCTGTTCATGGCCATGGGCACCATCACCATGTACGTCTATTACGCAACGGTCTATTCGGCCATCCAAGATGTCATCGAGCCGCGCTTGCGCGGCACAGCGGTCGCCCTGTATTTTTGTTTTATGTACATTTTGGGCGCCAGCTTAGGGCCGGTGGGAACCGGGGCGTTGAGCGATCATTTCGCGCGCAAGGCCATGAGCGACGCCGGCGCGTCCTCCATGACTGAAGCCTTCAAGGCGATCGGCCTGCACAACGCCATGTACGCCATACCCGTTCTGGCTTTGGCGGCGGCATTCGTGTTGTTCATGGCCTCGCGCACCATGGATAAGGACGTACGCAAACAGGAAAAGGCCATCTAAAGCGCCGCTGGCGCCGGCGATCATGCCGTCAGCAATGTATCGCTGAAACGTCCCAGGTGATAATCGACATCGCCAAAAGTGATGTCGATCATCGTGAGCCGCTTGAAATAGTGGCTGACGATGTATTCATCGACCACGCCCATGCCGCCATGCAACTGCACCGCTTGCTGTCCGACCAGCCGCCCGGCCTGCCCAATGTAGGCCTTGGCAGCCGCAATCGCGCGGCTGCGCTCCCTTGGGTTGCGGGAATCGGCTTGCACAGCCGCAATAATCGCCATGGATCGCGACTGCTCAGCGGCCATCAGCATATCGGCCATGCGATGCTTGAGCGCCTGGAAGGTGCCGATGGCGACGCCGAATTGCTTGCGCGTCTTCAGATACTCCAGGGTTGCCTTGTTGAGTGCATCCATCACCCCCACCGCTTCCGCGCACAGCGCCGCGATACCGCGATCCACCGCCCACAGGATGCCGGGCATCGCCTCGCCCGCTTTGCCGATCAAGGCATCGGCCCCCAAGGTGAGGTCCTCCAACGACAAGTCAGCCGCGCGCGCGCCGGTCTGGGTAGCGTATCCGGTGACGGTCAAACCTTGAGTCTGCCTGGGCACCAAGAACAGAGACACGCCGTCGCGATCGCTCTCCTTCCCGCCGCTGCGCGCCGATACCAGGAAATAATCCGCCGATGGAGCATCGAGCACCACACTCTTGCGTCCCGACAACTGCCAACCGCCGTTCTTCGCCACGGCGCTACAGCCCACATGAGCGGGATCGAAACGCCCGGCGGCCTCGTAGCAGGCGAGCGCTACCTTGATATTGCCTTGAGCGATTTCCGGCAGCAGTTTGCGCTTCTGTGCATCGCTGGCGCTGTCGCGCAACAGCCCTGCACCCAAGACCACGGAACTCAGGTACGGCTCCATCAGCAGTCCCCGACCAAATTGCTCCATGACCACCATGACATCCACGGCGGTGCCCCCGAGGCCGCCAAGATCTTCAGGCAACGGCAACGCGAGTAATCCAAGCTCCGCGTACTGTTTCCAGGCGTCGGCAGAAAATCCGGCTTCGGAACGCAGCACGGTCTTGCGCTTGTCGAAGTCATAGTCGCGCGAAATGAAACGCTGCAAGGTGTCCTGCAGCGCGCGCTGTTCCTCGGTGTAGTCGAATTCCATGATGTTTTCTCTAAAGTCCCAGGATCATCTGCGAGATGATGTTCTTTTGTATCTCGGTGGAGCCCGCGTAAATGGTGGTCTTGCGATTGTTGAAGTATTGGCCCGACAGCGGCGGCGCATAAGCCCCGTAATGCGAATTCAGGGCCGCGTTGCCCTGCCATTCGATATCCAGCGCTTCGCGAACGTAAGGCAGCGCGTCGTGTCCCAAGGCATGCATCTTCAACTCCGCCAACAGTTGTATGATTTCCGAACCCTTGATCTTGAGCATGGACACTTCCGGGCCCAACGCCTTGGAATCCTTGGCATAGCCTGACAGCACGCGCAGGTTGGTGATTTCCAGCGCCATCAACTCGAGCTCCACCTGCGCGATCCGGTCGCGAAAGCGCACATCCTCGATCAGACGCTTGCCGTTGGATGGCTGCTCGGCAGCGATGTCCTTCAACTGCTGCAGCGCGCGCTTGCAGGCGCCGATACCGGCGTTGCCGCTGCGCTCGTGACTCAGCAGGAACTTGGCGTAGGTCCAGCCCTTGTTTTCTTCGCCGATGAGATTTTGCACCGGCACCTTCACGTTATCGAAGAAAATGTCGTTGATCTCGTGCTCGCCATCCAACATGATGATGGGACGCACGGTGATTCCCGGCGATTTCATATCGATCAGCAGGAAGGAAATGCCCTGCTGCTGGCGGCCCTCCGTGCTGGTACGGACCAAGCAGAATATCCAGTCCGCGTACTGACCCAGGGTGTTCCAAGTCTTCTGCCATTCACGACATAATGATCGCCTTGGCGCACGGCGCTGGTACGCAAAGAGGCCAGGTCTGATCCCGAGCCCGGTTCCGAATAACCTTGGCACCACCAATCTTCGCCGGCGAGGATCCGCGGCAGAAAGTATTGCTGTTGCGCAGGCGTGCCAAAGGCCTGCATGACCGGGGCGAGCATTTTCATGGAGAACGGATTCTGTGGCGGCGCATTGGCTTCGGCGCGCTCTTCCTCGAAGATATGCTGCTGCACGATATCCCAACCCGTGCCGCCGAATTCGGTCGACCAATTGGGCGCGCCCCAGCCCTTGGCATGCAAAATTTTCTGCCAGCGCACCATGTCCTCTTTGGAGATACGCCTTCCCAACTCCAATTTGTTACGGATGTCTTTCGGCAATTCAGCGTTGAAGAACGCGCGCACCTCGTCGCGAAACTTTTCTTCCTGCGGAGTGAAATTGAGATCCATGTTGGCCTCGTAGGGTCGCTGGTTGAGATCGATCAGAGGGTGACGACGATTTTGCCGCGCGCCTGGCGCGCACCCAAGCGGGCAATGGCGTCGGCGCCGCGCGCCAGCGGGAAGCGCTCAGTCACGGCCGGTTTTATCTTGCCCCGAGTGTACAGCTGCATGAGTTCGGCCACGTTGGCTGCATGAGCCTGCGGAAAGCGAGCGGTCCACTCGCCCCAAAAAACGCCGACGACGTCACAGCTCTTGAGCAGCGGCAAGTTCAGTGCGAGTTTGGGGATACCCGCGGTAAAACCCACCACCAAGTGCCGCCCGTGCCAGGCGATGGCACGCAGCGCAGCCTCCGTGTAATCACCGCCAACGCCGTCGTAGATCACATCGGCGCCATCGGGACCGCAGGCGATCTTGAATTGATCCGTCAGTGTACGGGCGGCGGTCTTGTCGAGAGGGCCGGCGGGATACTGCACGCCGTCATCCGCGCCATGTTGCCTGGCCAGGGCGATTTTTTCCGCGCTGGACGCCGCGGCGATGACGCGTGCACCCATGGTCTTTGCCAGTTCCACCGCCGCCAGTCCGACGCCTCCCGCCGCTCCCAAGACCAGCAGTGTCTCGCCGGCTTTCAGACGCGCGCGATCCTTCAGCGCATGCTGCGAGGTTCCATAGGTCAGCAGCAATGCCGCCGCCTCGTCGAAGGGCATGGCGTCGGGAATCTTCCAACAATTCTTCGCCTCACCGATGGCCTTCTCGGCCATGGCGTTCCGCACCGGGCTGACCAGCACGCGATCGCCCACCTTCACGTTGACGACGCCATCGCCCACCGCTTCGACCTCGCCGGCCAGCTCGTTGCCGGGAGAAAACGGCCGCGGCGGCTTGTACTGATAAAGATCCTGAATGATCAAGAGATCCGGAAAATTCACGCCCACTGCGCGCACGGCGATTCGCACCTGACCGGCGCCCGGCTGCGGATCGGGAACCTCTTCCAGTGTCAGTGATTCCGGCCCACCCGGTTGGCGGCTCAACAGCGCTTTCATTTCGCATTCTCGCGTTCTTGGAGTTCCCGCCACATGATCTTGCCCGAGCCGGACTTCGGCAATGCGTCGGTGAACTCGATCACCCGCGGTGACTTGTAGGCCGCCATGTGCTCGCGCGCCCAGTCGATGATGGCTTGCGCTTCGATCTTGCCGCGATAATCCGCCTTCAGCACGATGATCGCTTTCACCGTCTCGCCGCGGTGAGCATCCAAGGCGCCGATGATGCAGGCTTCTTGAACGGCGGGGTGCTGGTACATCAATGCCTCGACCTCCGTCGGCCAAACCTTGAATCCGGATGCGTTGATCATGCGCTTCAATCGATCGACCATGAAAAAGTAGCCGTCTTCATCCATTCTTCCCAGATCACCGCTGCGAAAGAATCGCTTGCCGTCCATCTCCAGAAACACTTGTGCCGTGTCTTCCGGTCTTTGCCAGTAGCCCAAGAAAACTTGCGGCCCGTGCATGACGATTTCGCCGATCTCACCCGGGGGCAGTTCCTGAAGGGTCGCAGGATCGATGATGCGAGCGTCGACGCCGTAGATCGGAATGCCCAAACACTGCTTCTTGGGACGTTCGCTCGGATTGATGTGCGTGGCAGCCATGGTTTCGGTCAGCCCGTAGCCTTCCACGAAACTGATCCCTTCATCCAACAGACGCTGCGCCACGGCCGCCGGCATCGCCGCGCCGCCGCCGCTCAATCGGCGGATAGAACGCAGATCATATTCATGGATCTTCGGATTCAGGAAAAAGTCCTGCATCATGGTGGGAATTGCGGTCCAACCCGAGATTTTGTAACGCTCGACGCATTGCGCCGCGGCGTCGCGATCCCATCGCGGCAACAACACCACGGTGTTGCCGGTGAACAGCGGCCCATTCATGCTGCCTTGCATACCGGTCACATGAAACATGGGCGCCACCGCCAATAATGTCATCTCAGGCTGCATCGCAAACCAACTCATGCTGCCCACCGCGGTGTGCATGACGGTGCGGTGCGTGTGCATGCAGCCTTTCGGCGTCCCGGTGGTACCCGAGGTATAGGGCATTACCGCCAGATCATCCGGGCCGGCAGTGAGCTCGCCAGGCGCAAGATTGCTCGCCAGCATGTCCTTCCAGGATGCGACGCCAGGTTCGGTGAATTGCGCACGCGGCGATGCGACGAAATCCGGAACCGTGAGGCGGGTCGGGGCCGTCACATAATCGGAATAGGTCGCAACGATGGCGTGTTTGATAGCGCCGTTTTTGATGAGCGGCTCGACGCGCGGGTACAGTTCCTGGGACACCAGTATGGTGTGACTCCCCGCATCCTTGGCAAACTTCAGGATTTCCTGGGTCAGGTTCATGGGATTCAACGGCACCACCACCGCGTCGGCGCGCAGAATTCCGTAGTAACCGATGATGAACTGCGGGCTGTTCTGCATCAGCAGCATGACGCGATCGCCCTTGCCGATCCCAAGCTTCTGTCGCAGGTACCCGGCTACTCGCGTGGCTTCGTCATGAAACTGCGCGAAGCTGACCGAATTGTCGTAGAACACCAGAAAAGGTTTATCCGGATAGCGGCGCGCGGAAACTTCAGCGTTGTAGAACAGGTGGGTCGCGGGCGCGATCAGATCGTGCATCGCGTGCGATGGCCAAAATTTGAAGTGCGCGGTGTGCATGCGACTCTAAGATGCTTTCGGCCGATGGCGCGACAACTCGAGCTTGGCGATGGCATCACGGTGCACCTCGTCCGGACCGTCAGCGAAGCGCAGGGTGCGGGTACCCGCCCACAGCGCCGCCAGCGGATAGTCGTCGCTGACGCCGCCGCCGCCGTGCATCTGAATGGCCCAGTCGAGCACCTGCAGGGTCATGTTGGGTGCCGCCACTTTGATCATGGCGATCTCCGCCTTGGCCGCTCGATTGCCGACGGTATCCATCATATAGGCTGCGTTCAACACCAGCCATCGAACCTGATCGATCATGATGCGCGACTCGGCGATGCGTTCGAGCGTCACGCCCTGCTCCGACAGACGCTTGCCGAATGCCACCCGCTCCTGGGAGCGCTTGCACATCAGTTCAAGCGCGCGCTCGGCAACCCCGATGGTTCGCATGCAGTGGTGGATGCGTCCGGGTCCGAGCCGGCCCTGGGCGATTTCGAATCCGCGGCCTTCGCCCAGCAATAGATTATCGACCGGCACGCGCACATTCTCGAAATTCACTTCCGCATGTCCATGTGGCGCATGGTCATAGCCGAACACGGTGAGTGTACGCACCACCTTGACGCCCGGCGTCTTCATAGGCACCAGAATCATCGATTGCTGTTCATGGCGTCCCGCATCAGGATTGGTCTTGCCCATGAATATCAGAATTTCGCAACGCGGATCGCCGGCGCCCGATGTCCACCATTTGCGGCCGTTGATCACGTAGCTGTCGCCATCGCGAACGATGGAGGCCTGAATGTTGGTCGCGTCGCTGGACGCGACGCCAGGCTCAGTCATCGCAAAGGCGGAGCGAATCTTGCCTTCCAGCAACGGCGTCAGCCATTGTTGCTGCTGGCTGGGAGTGGCATAACGAGCCAGCACTTCCATGTTGCCGGTATCGGGCGCCGAACAATTGAACACTTCCGGCGCGATATGCGAGCGCCCCATGATTTCGCACAGCGGTGCATATTCCAGATTGGTAAGTCCCGCGCCCCGATCCGAGTGCGGTAGAAAGAAATTCCACAACCCTTCAGCCTGGGCGCGTTTCTTCAGATCCTCAACCACCTTGGTTACCTGCCATGGATTGCCTTCGCGACGATTTCTCTCCACCTCGTGGTGATAGGCCTGCTCGGCCGGATAGACGTGCGCATCCATGAATGCCGTGACGCGTTCTTGCAGTTCGCGAACCTTGTCACTGTGAGAGAAGTCCATCGAGGATCCTTGGTCGTCTAGTCGCCGAATGATGCCCGCACCAGCTGCCAGGCCAGCTCCGCCAGTGGCCGCGCTCGTTGTCCCGCCTGCAAAGCGGTCTCGCTCGATGCGTTGCCTTGTAGCGCACGAGCCAACACGCCCTGCAGGATGCCGGTGAGCCGGAACATGCAAAACGCCAGATAATAGGTCCATTCCTCTGCTGCCACCGGGGGCAGGCCGCGAAGTCTGCAGTATTGCGCGACGCACTCATCTTCGGATGGAATTCCCAGCTTCGCCGTGTCCAAGCCGCGCAGACCGCGGAATTCAACTTGCGGCAGGTGATAGCGCACGCAGAAATACGCCAGATCCACCATCGGATGACCCAGGGTGGACAGTTCCCAATCCAGCACCGCCAAAATGCGTGGCTCGGTGGGATGGAAAATCGTATTGTCGAGACGAAAGTCGCCGTGCACGATGGCTGTCTGATCACCGGCCGGAATGTGCTTCGGCAGCCATTCGATCAGGTGTTCGACCGCATCAATCGTTTCGGTTTGCGAGGCACGGTATTGTTGCGTCCAACGCGCCACTTGGCGCTCGATATAGTTGCCCGGTTTGCCAAAATCGCCCAATCCCACCGAAGCATAGTCAACCGAATGCAGCGCCGCTTGTACCCGGACCATTTCCTGATACACGTCACGTCGCTGATCGAGGGGGACCTCCGGAAGGGTCGCATCCCAAAAAATGCGGCCCTGGACATAGTCCATCACATAAAACGCGCTGCCGATGACATCCGGGTCTTCGCATAGCGCGTACGCATGGGCCACCGGCACGTCAGTGTCTTTCAAGGCGTCCAGTACCCGAAACTCGCGGTCGACCGCGTGGGCGGAGGGCAGCAACTTGCCGGCCGGCTTGCGACGCAGCACATAACGGTGTTCGGGCGCGGTCACCAAAAAAGTGGGATTCGATTGCCCACCGGCAAACTGCTGAATTTCGATAGGACCCGAAAAGCCGGGAACATGCTCATACATCCAGCCGAGCAGTTTGGCCGTTTCGACATGGGTGTGTGCGGCACTCTCGCGCAATCCCGTGGCAACGGTGCCGGCGGTCATAGAATCGATGCGCCACCGTCGATGGCAATGTACTGTCCGGTGACGTGGCGCGAAGCTTCGGACGCCAGATACACCGCCGCCCCTTGAAGATCCGTGTCACCGCCGATACGGCCCAGCGGCGTGCGCGAAATGACGTCCGCTTCTATGTCTTGCAGCAGACCGCTGGCCATTTTCGAGGGAAAAAATCCCGGGCAGATGGCATTGACCCGTATGTTGAACTGACCCCATTCCGCGGCCAACGCCCGGGTCAGATGCAGCGCCGCCGCCTTGGAAGAGTAGTAAGCAACTGCCTTCATTTGCATGCCGGCACGCAGTGCGGCAGTGGAGGCCATGACGATGATGCAGCCGGAGCGCTGCGGGATGAAGCAGCGGTTCGCCACCGCCTGGCTCAAGGCAAACACGGAGGTCGCATTGAGCGTCATCACTTTGTTCCATGCTTCGATCGGATGCTGTTCCGCAACCGCGCCCCAGCTGACGCCGGCATTGTTGACCAGGATATTGATCGCGCCGAAATGGTGGACCACTTCATCGACCAGCAACGAGACTTGATCGGGCTTGGACAGATCGTTCACCACTGTCAGCGCATCGATGCCATGCTGCTGCAGTTCGGCCTTCGCGGCTTCGAGCTCTGCCGCCTTGCGGGCACTGATGGCGATCTTCGCACCCATCTCACCCAGGGCCTTGGCGATCTGCAGTCCCAAGCCGCGCGAGCCTCCGGTGATCAAAGCCACCTTGCCGCCCAACTCGAAAAGGTCGCGCACTCCGGTACCGTGAACTTGGTCGCCAGCCTTTTTCATGATCATTCTTTATATTCCACTGTGCAGAATTCGGTTCTGCCTCGAGGCCGCTAATGTAACAGCAAGCGTATACTTCGCGCACCTTGGGGAGAGGCAGCAATGAATACCCTTCATGGAAAATCCGCCATAGTCACCGGCGCTGCCAGCGGCATCGGGCGCGCCTCGGCCCTGTTGTTCGCCGCTGAAGGGGCCTCGGTGCTGGTGCTGGACCGCTCACCCCTCATCGAGGAAACCGCCGCGGCCATTAGAGCGGCGGGGGGACAGGCCGTGGCGCTCACTGCCGATTCTTCCTCGGAGCCGAGCGTGGCCGCTGCGGTGGAGCGGGCGATTCGCGAATTCGGCCGCCTGGATATCTGCTACGCGAACGCTGGTGTCAGCGGTGGCATGGTGCCGTTCCTCGAGGAGACTGCGGAGCGTTTCACCGAAATCGTGCAGATCAATTTGATCGGCACTTTTTTGTTGGCGCAGTATGCAGCGCGCGAAATGGTCAAGCAGAAACAGGGGACCATCATCTGTACCGCCTCTGTGGCTGGACTGCGCTCAGGCGCGGGCGGAGTTCCTTACAGCGCCAGCAAGGCCGGAGTCATCAGCCTGGTGCAAACCATCGCCTACCAACTGACCGGCACGGGAGTGCGCATCAACGCAATATGCCCGGGTTTGATCGAAACCGGCATGACCCAACCGATATTCGATCGCGCGCGCGAGCGCGGTACCCTGGGGAAGATCGGCCAGTTAAACCCCCTGCGGCGCAACGGCGAACCGCAAGAGATTGCGCAGGCCGCCTTGTTCCTGGCATCCGACGCATCGTCCTATGTCAATGGCCAGGCGTTGGTGGTGGACGGCGGATTGTCGGCGTCTCATCCCATCGTCAATCCGCGCATCTGATGGCGTCGCCCGCGCCTATTCCAAACAGACAACCAGCTTGGCTGAGTGGGTACGCCAATTGATGGGAATGACGAAAGACCGTGAATACGGCGTGGTGACCTTCTCCAAATCATGCGCAATGATGGTCGGCACGGAAATAACGAAATTCTTGCCGAAATCACGCCGCGCATTGCCGGAAATGGTGTTGGCCACCTCGCCCACCAGATCCTTGATGTTCTCATCGCTGGTATCGGTTTCCTGCATGCGCATCAACAATACGGTCAGCATGCCGCGCGGCGCGGTGAAATAAACCACCCCTTTGCGCGTGCCGGTGATCGATATCACACCCGTATATTCATAGGCGCCGGGGTTGCCATCCGTAACCAAGTAGGGCGATCCCACGGTAGCCGACTGCTGCGCTGAACTCTCGAAATACGCGGTAGTGCCCTCGATAAACGTCCTTATTTCCGCTTCCTTGAACATCAGGCCTCCGACAGCAACTCTTCCAATGCGTCGTTGAGCTGGCGGTCCGTAAAAGGTTTGCAGAGAAAACCATTCGCCCCCTTCTCGATGGCTTCGACGGCGGTCGCCTTGTCGGCCAACGCCGATACCACCAAGATCAGCACGTCCGGATTCAAGGCGATGATTTCTTCGACGCACTCGACGCCATCCATCTCAGGCATGGTCAAATCCATCGTCACGACGTCCGGCTGCGTACGGCGGAACATTTCCACGGCGGCGCGTCCGTTGCTCGCTGCGCCCACGACCTCAAGGCGATCAATCTGTTGCGAACGCTCGATACGCCGACGGATGATGTTCGAATCATCGACGATCATCAGCTTCAAGGAATTTTTCACGCTGTTCACACGCGGCATTTAGGCGGCTTCCGTATTGCTCGACCGCTTGGCCGGCGGCAAACTCATCGTGAGTCGGGTGAATTTTCCAGGCATGGTGGCCACCGACACCTTGCCGCCAACCTGCTGCATGAGACCGGCCATCAGATTCATGCCGACGCCGCGGCCTGCATCCTTGGTGGCAGTTTCCACGGTCGAGAAACCAGGTTGGAATAACAACGCGAACACCTGCTTGGCATCGAGCGTCGCCGCCTTTTCCGGCGTGATGAAGCCCTTCTTGGTTGCCGCTTCCTTGATGCGCTCTATCGACAGGCCCTGGCCATCGTCCTCGGCGATCAGCTTGTAACCGGTGTCGCCGTGGTCCTGGAAAATCAACTTGAGTACGCCGTGCGCCGGCTTGCCGGCTGCAGTGCGCGCCGCCGCCGGCTCAATCCCATGGACGATGGCGTTGCGCACCGCTTGCACGGAAATGTCCTTGACGATGCGACGATACTCATCCGGCACCGTATCGAAGCCGCTGCATTGCAAGGTTGCTGACTTGTCGTTCTCGCTGGCCACCCGCTGAGTCAACTGTTGCAGCATCGCGGCTACGGTGGATGGCTCGGGGGCAAACAGGTCGACCGGCACCGGGTCCATTGTGCCGTCTTCGATCACGGCCGTATCGGTGTGCGGCTCGCTGTCCCGCCCGGCAGCAACATGCAGCCGCGACAATCGCGACACCAGATCGCCGACCGACTGAAGATGGGTGAGCAAGTCATCGAGCTTGATGACCAGCGGCAGGAAGTCATTGCCGGACAGATCCGCCTTTTCGCGCAGCGATTTCAAATCATCCTCAAAGGAATGCGCACGGCCTTCGATGGAGGAGAGGCCCAATGCCGCCGCTTCGCCCTTCACCGAATGTACCTGGCGAAACAGGGTATCGAGCTTTTTGCGGAACGCACTCTCCTCGCGCGCCGGCTCGCGCAGAACAGCGTTGATCATTTTCATCGCGGCATTCGAATCGTTGAGGAATGCGGCCAGTTGCGCCGGGTCGACGTGCAGAATCCCCAACAGCGTATCGACCTGCGCCTGCGCTTGGCTTTGCGAGGCCTGTAGTTCGCGCGCCAGGTCGACGCGCGCGCTGACGTCCGACACGGACACCAGCACCTGGGATATCTTTCCATCGACCCGCACGCGATGGAATTCGAATTGCAGATAGCGGGTTGCAAGTTTGCCGCCGGCATCGAAGTTGACTTCGACTTCTCCCAGCGGATTGATGCTCTTCACCAGGTTTTCCTTGGTGCGCTCGGACCACAACACGCCGACGAACTTGATGGCGGTCGCCAGCGTTTTTTCCGACACGATATCCTTCAGCAGCGCCTCGAAGTGCAGCCCGGCGAAGTCATTGCGCTGAAACAGCGTTTCGAGCGCGGCGGAGTAGGACGCGCCGATGATCAGCTTCTCATCGAGCAGGAACAGACCATCCTTCACGGTGCGCAAAATGTCGCTTGTCTGGGCGCGCGCCTCGCGCAAGGACGAGTCCTGTCTGCGGCGGGCCAGAACCAGCACCGTCACGACCGACACCAGGCCCACGGCAATCAACAATCCGGTGAGCATGACCAACCGTAACTGCGTCGCCGAGTGCGCGCTGTTGGTTTGCAACTCGCTGACGATGGCGTTGAGTTCATTGTCGAGCAGGGGCATCGCGTGGCGCGAGGCGCGGATCGCCGCGGTAATATCCTTTTCGAGTTGTTTGCCGCTGTCGTTGAGGACCGTGCCGGTGGATTCGTTGTCCTGGTAGGGCACGCCCTTGAAACTCAAGACCGGCGCCAGCGATTGTTGCTGGCCCGACCATAAATTGCGCAACTCCTCGGCATGTTTTCCCGAGATCGGCGCGCCGTTCGCGGTGGCGCCGCCAAACCATGAAAACCATCCGGAGGGCCGCGGTGCATTCATTTCCTTGAGGCCCGCGTCGAGCTTGGCCGCCGCGTCCCGCAACTGATCCAGGGATTCCTGGATATAACCGCGGTTGGTGAGTCGGTCGTGCATCGAGTCCAACGACGCGCGTATCAAAGTCGGGTTGCGTTGCTGTTGCCCGACGAACTTGAGCGCCACCGTGCTGTCGGCCAGTTCGCTGGCGAGTTCCAACCCGGGCAGCAGAACCGCTGCCACGAAGGCGACACCCAGCACGATGACGAGCACCAGAAGACCGCCGCCCTGCAGGCGCGGCAGCACGTTTCCGGACAGACGGGCTTTCATTTATCAAGCACTCCGCAATGATTTGCCGGGTTTCTTAACATTCAATTCAATCCGCATTGAGTCCAGGGCATCGAGGAAATGGGCCGCCGAGTCGAAGCGATCAAGAGGATCTTTCGCCAGCAGACGATCGATGAGGGGCTGATAGTTCCTCACCCCTTCGGGCAGCGACGGAATGGGCGCCGAGCGGTGCGCCGCCAATATGGCGGCCAGATTGCCGCCGGTAAACGGTAGGACGCCGCCGAGCATCTCGAACATCACCACGCCGAGGCTGTAGAGATCGCCGCGCGCGTCCGGCTCCCGGTCCTCGATTTGTTCGGGGCATACATAATAAGGCGTCCCAGTGCAATCATCCGCGCGCGTCAGATGCTCGGCCAGTTGCGTGCGCGCAGAACCGAAATCGATGAGCACCAAACGGTTCTCGTCGGTGAGCATGAGATTGGACGGCTTCAGGTCGCGGTGCACGATGCGCGCGGCATGTACGATCTGCAATGCTTCGCCGATTTGATGAGCATAGTTGACCGCATCGGCTTCACTGACCGGATTTTTCATGCGGTCGCGCAAGCTGCCGCAGGGGAAGTACTCCAGCGCCAGAAACAGGTATTCATCCGTGACGCCGAAATCCAACACATTGGCGATGGAGCGGTGGTTGAGCTTGGAGAGTATCTCGCATTCCTTGGTGAATCTTTCGCGGTCGGCAACCGATACGAGCGTCGAGCCCTTGAGGGGCTGAACTTTGAGTGCGACCGGATGTGCAAATTCTTCGTTCTTTGCCAGGTAGACCCCGGCAGAACTCGACTGCGCAATTTTCTTCAGCAGCGAATAGCCGGCCACTTCGGGCTGCCGCCACCGCTCCGCCGCATTGGAGGAGGCGCCCACGGCCAGCGGGGGCTCGATGATGGGCTGCAAGGCGCTGCATAATTCGCCGACAATCACCGAGTGAATCGGCCAGTAATCAGAAGCGCCAAGTTTCATGGCTTTCGCGGCCGTGCGCTCATTGCCGCCCCGGGCAAACACGAAAATCGGCAGATTAGGCGCCTGCTCATGCAGCCGCGCCAGCGCCGCCATGGATGCGACCGATGCTTCAGGCGGGGCGAATTCGATGATGAACATGACGACCACATAGGCTCGCAAGCGATCCACCGAAATCGCCTCGAAGCCGGCGCGGGTCACGGTGTCTGCGTCGAGCTTGGGGATGGCGCGCCGCACCAGCCCGGCGAGGCGCAGACGCAATTCCAATTCATCGTGCACGATGAGGCACAGCGCCGTACTGCGTGTGCGCTCGACGGTTAGCAGGGGCTTGGTGGTCTCGACAATGGCGGCTTGTGTATTCATTGCCCCTACTTTGGAAGCCGGAACACAACGCGCAACATGGTGGCGACAGCGACCGGGCTGCCGTTTTGCAGCGCCGGCCGGTAATGCAAGCGACTGACGGCCTTGGATGCAGCCGCGTCGAATATCTTCGCAGGCGAGGAGGCGGTAATTCTCACATTTGCCACCGAACCGTCTGCGAGCACGGTGTAGGCGATCTCAACCCAACCCTCGACGCGGTTCTGCAATGCGTGGGGCGGATACTGCACGTCCAGGTTGCTGATGCGCGTCAAGTTCTGCTCGGGCACCTGCTGCACCTCTCCGGAGGCCGTTCTGCGTTGGCGAATCCTATCCATCAAGGCATCGGTGTCGCCGGAGGCACCCAGGCTGGCCGCTGACTGCGTGAGGTACTCGGACTTATCCAGGTCGCCGGCATCCAGGGCGCTTCGCGCGCGATCCAACAGCTGCGCCTGCACTGACGCGGATATTTGCACGAGACCGGGATTGCGTGGATCGGCGGAACGTAATTGGTTGACGTAGTACAGCGCATTGTCATTTTCCGGTTCCGTCAAGGCACCTTGCGACAGTCGCGCCAGCGCCAGTTCCAGGTACGGCGGCGCGTCGGACTTTTGCTGCGGCAGTTGTGCCCGAGCGGCCATCAGGTCGTGCTGCAACCCCGTATAGGAGGCCGGCAGCGCGCCGTGGTTGCGCATCTCGGCAAGCAGCTTGTCGGCATCGTTGAGGTGCCGCGCGTCGATGGAGGCGCGCGTCGCTGCCGCGAGGTGCTTGAGCAATTCCTGGACCTGCGGTTGCAGAGTTGCGACTCCCGCTCCAGCCTGCTTCGCCTGCTCGAGGTAAAAAACCGCGTTATCGCTGCGCGGTTCGATCAAATGATCCTGTTGAATGCGCAAGTCGGCAAGCTTGGTCAAGCGGCTGATCTCGAATTCATCCCGGCGGCGGCGTAAATCGTCGCGTAGCTGCGCCAATTTCGCGGTCGGGATGGACTTGCTGCGCCCAGCGTCTTCGATGAGCTGCGTGGCGCGGTCAAAATTCTGTGCATTCATGGCTGCCAGGATCTGCGCGGGCCCCAATTCGGAACGCAGGCTGGCGATTCGCTCATCGAGAGCGGACAAGCGGCGATCGTTGGGGTCGATGCTGCGGGCCGACTCCAGCGACTGCAGTGCCACGTCGAATTTTCGCTCATCCAATGCGCCCTGGACGCGGGCTATCAAAATCTCAGCCAAGCGTTCCAATCCCTGCTTGGCTTCGCCATTGGTGGGATCTCTGGCGAGCACCTCGCGGTACAAGGCAAGGGCGCTACCGGAAGCCGGATCGATGTAATGCCGGTCGAGCATGGCTTGCTGGGCTTTGTCCATGAGTGCGTAGTTCGTCTCGTCCGCCACGACCGGCGCCTGCACCGGCGCCGGCTCGGCAACGCTGGACTTCGGCGTCGCCGCGCCCGCCGCCACACGTGCTGGGTGAGCTTTTGATTCCGGACTGCTGCCGCGGGTCGCCAAGAACACCGCGATCCCGACCGCAGCGGCGACGCCAACGGCTGTCGGTATCAACCACGGCCGTTTGGGTGGTGAGGACGGCTCGATGGGCGTGGAGCCTGAGCTGTCATCCCCCAGCAACGCCATGCGCGAGTTGGCTTCCTCATGAGCGCTATCCAAGGTGTTCTTGAAGGCATCGCCGCTGAGCGGCAATGACACATGGCCTACGACCTGGCGGTGCTGAATCGGCAAGGTCCATGCACCGGCGCTGCCCACTTTGTCGAGTGCGACGACCGCGAAGCGTGGCGAATGCAGGTTGATTCGCGACAGCACGGCGGCCGGATCGGGGTGATTACGCGCGTCCCAAAGGACGATACCCGGCTGTCCATTCGGTGTGCTGCTCAGTAATTCATCAATGGTATCCATTTGCTTGAGCAGCATGGCGGCGGTCAGCTCGGCCCCAATTTGGGGCCACAGAGCCTCGTCTCGGGTCACCAGGAATACCGTCAATTTCTGTCGTTTGACGGCCCGTACGGCTGCGCGCGCCGGTTGCTCCGACGCGATCGGTTCCGATTTTCTGGCATTTTTCGGCATTGTTAATCCCATATCGCGATTGCCATCCCTAACTCCATTGATGCGAAATTCATTCGCCTCGCGAGTGAGCATGTTCGGCTTAACACATTTAGAGTCCGGGAAATCAATGTCTTCCGGGTTGCCATGGATCACATTTAAGCGGACCGATCTCCAGCAAAATGCCGATCGGATCACGCCAAACGCCAAAGATGAGAACTGCTTCGCAAAGGAGGGAGGTTGCGGCGCACGCGGCAGGTCAAATTCGAACCGCCTGGCCTAATATCGTGCGATGCAGCCAGCCACGCCGGACTATCGACTGTTGTTTGAAGAATCCCCGGACGTGCTGCTCGTATTGTTGCCGGACGCACCGCGTTTCACCGCGGTCGCGGCGACCAAGGCCAGGCTCTCAGCCACCCACTCCACCTTGGCGGATACGGTGGGACGCGGGCTGTTCGAATTGTTTCCGGACAACCCTGACGACCTCTCCGCCAACGGCACCAGCAATCTGCGGGAGTCTCTGGAAAGGGTGCTGAGCACCAAGGCCGCCGACACCATGGCGGTCCAAAAATACGACATCCCCTTGCCCGGCGGCGGATTCGAAGTGAAGTGGTGGAGCCCGCGCAATTTGCCGGTGCTATCGGAGCACGGCGAGGTGCTCTACATCCTGCATCGAGCTGAGGATGTCACCGATCTGGTGCGTGCCGGTGAGATAGGCAAGGAATTGCGCGGCCGCACCCAAGACATGGAGCGTGAAGTGCTGCGCCGTAGCGCCGAGCTGGACGCCGCCAACCGGGAATTACGCGAGGCCAACAACAAGCTCAGCCGACTGGATGCGGCCAAAACGGCGTTCTTCAACAACATCAGTCACGAATTCAGGACCCCGCTGACGCTGATGTTGGGGCCTCTCGCCGACGCCTTGTCGGATGTGTCGCTCAACCAGGAACAGCGACGCCGGATGCAGCTTGCCTATGACAACTCGCTGCGTCTGTTGAAACTGGTCAACGCCCTGCTCGACTTCGCCCGACTGGAGGCCGGACGGCTGCGCGGCAACTACGCGCCGCTGGATTTTGCCGCCCTGACCACCGAGCTTGCGCAAATGTTTCAACCCGCCGTGGATGCCGCGGGCGTCAAACTTCGATTGGACTGTGCGCCGCTGTCTCAGCCCATCTGGATCGACCGCGATATGTGGGAAAAGGTCGTGCCGAATTTGATCTCCAATGCGTTCAAATTCACCCTGCAAGGCGAGATCCGCCTGAGCGTGCACGAGTCTGCCACCCATGCGGTGCTCGAGGTCAGCGATACCGGAATTGGCATTCCCGAGAACGAATTGCCAAAGATATTCGAACGTTTTCACCGCGTCTCCTCCGCCGGTCGAACGCACGAGGGCGCCGGCATCGGACTGGCTTTGGTTCGCGAGTTGGTCGAGCTGCACGGCGGCACCATCGCTGTCACCAGTACTTTGGGATCCGGCAGTACCTTTCGAGTCGAGATTCCGAAAGGTTGCGCGCACTTGCCCAGTGATGCGCTCGAGCACCCCGCACCGACCGCAATGGCGGTCTCGACGCCGGCGCATGCGGTGGAAGCCGGCCGTTGGAGCGCGCTGACACCTGTCGCGGCCGAAGCGCGACCCGCTGAGCGCGTGCCTGCTGAGCGCGTGCCTGCTGAGCGCGCGCCCCACGCTGCACGCATTCTCATTGTCGATGACAACGCGGATCTGCGCGGCTACATGCGCGATCTGCTGCAGCCGCACTATCAGGTGACCACGGCGAACGATGGCGTCGCGGCGCTGCACGCCACCAAGGACAGCGCACCGGATCTGATCTTAAGCGATGTCATGATGCCGAACATGACAGGTCTTGAATTGGTACGCGCGTTGCGCGCCGACCCTCAAACCGTTGCCATCCCGGTGATTCTGCTCTCGGCGCGAGCGGGCGAAGATGCGACGGTGGACGGCCTGGACTCCGGAGCCGATGACTACCTCACCAAGCCGTTTACCGCAGCGGAGCTGTTGGCGCGGGTGCGCGCGCATGTTGCTTTGGCGGCAGCCCGACGCAAATGGGCCGTGGAATTGCAGAATGCAAATCTTGATCTCGATGCATTCAGCTCGTCGGTTGCGCATGATCTGCGCGCACCGCTGCGCTTGATAGAAGGTTTTGGCCTGATGTTGGCGGAGGAAAACGGCGCACAGCTCGACGCCGAGGGTCGTCGACGACTGGAAATGGTGCGCGGCTCAGCGAAAAGAATGTCACAGCTCATCGATGACCTGCTGTATCTGGCGCGCCTGACCCGCGGCAATCTGCGCCGCATGACCCTGGATTTGGCAATTTTGGTGCGAACCGCAGCTGCGCGACTGCAATCCGCCAATCCGGACAGGCGGGTGCACCTGAATCTGCCCCAGGAAATACTGGCGGATGCCGATGTTGCCCTGATCAACATCTTGATCGAGAACTTGGTCGGTAACGCGTGGAAATTCACGTCGCGCCGCCTCGAAGCCCGCATTGAAGTGGGGGTGACATCGCAGCAAGGTGAACGGACCTACTTCATTCGAGACAATGGCGCCGGTTTCAACATGGCGTATGCCTCAAAGCTGTTTGGGGCCTTCCAACGGCTTCATTCAGACGCGGAATTCCAGGGCACCGGGATCGGCTTGGCTACCGTCAGCCGAATCGTCAACAAGCATGAGGGACGGATCTGGGCGGTCAGCGAGGTGGACCAAGGCGCGACTTTCTACTTCACCTTGGGGCCGCAGGATCTGGCGGCGGCCGCGGGAGGCGCCGAAGCAGCCATTGCCTTGCGCGCCTAGCGTCGCACCGGTCGCTCTGTGATGTAGAGTACTTGACGACGTACGGCTACAGCGTTAACGTCGCGCCGTGCTCAAACCTGAAATACAGCGGCTCGATTCGCACGCGGCATCGACCTTGCGCTACATCCGCGCGTCGATGGAGGGTGCCGCCGCTTTGGCGGTACCGGGATCAGCCGGCGTGGCGCTCGGAGTGTTGGCATTGATGACCGCCGCGATCTCCTCTGCGCCCGGCGTGGGCGAACATTGGCTTGAAATTTGGCTGCTGGCCTCGCTGGTAGGCGCTGTCGTGGGCGGCATACTTGTGGTGCGCGAATCCTCCTTGCGCAACTTGCGGCTGATCGGCACCCCCTTGCGGAAATTTGTGTTGTGTCTGACCCCGTCATTATTTGCCGCGGTCGTGATGACGGCCATTGATTGGGCGGCTGGCAACCTCCATGCCATCCCGGGTACCTGGCTGCTGTTGTACGGTTGCGCATTGATCTCCGCGAGTGCCGCTACCACCCGCATGATCGGTTTGTTAGGTGGCTGTTTCGCGGTCACGGGCCTCATCGCACTGTCGCTGCCGCAGGGGTTGCAGATACTCATGCTGGCGATTGGATTCGGCGGCTTGCACATTGTGTTCGGTTTCGTCATGGGACGGGTGAACCATGCGCCTGAAAACTGAACTGGCCGGCAACGTGCTGGTTGCGCCGAAACGTACCAAGCTGGCAGCCGTGCCGAAGCCGGTCGAAGACCGGGACGATGGCGGCATTGATCGTTTGATTTATGAGCGAGTGCGCTTGGGGATAATGAGTGCGCTGGCGGTTCGAAGTGAGGTGACATTCACCGAATTGAAATCCCTGTTCGACGTCAGCGACGGCAATTTGAGCGCTCATGCTAGAAAATTGGAAGATGTGCAATACCTAACGTCCCGTAAATTTTTTGAAGCGCGCCGCCCTAAGACCGTGTATCGGATTACAGCAAAGGGTCGCGACGCATTGAATCGATATTTGGATCACGTCGAGGCCGTGATCAAGGCGACGCGTCGCTGATGCACGTCGCCATCATCATGGACGGCAACGGGCGATGGGCGACACAGCGCGGCTTACCGCGCAGCGCCGGACATCGCGCGGGAGCGAAAACAGTGGACCTGATCGTCGAGGCGGCCGCCCGCGCGAACATCGGCACGCTGACTTTGTACGCATTCTCGGCGGCGAATTGGGGCAGACCGAAGCCGGAGGTCGGTGCTCTGTTTGCATTGCTGCGCCGCTACCTCATGACACAAACGCCCCGTTGCGTGGAGCAATCGATCCGCATCGAGATCATCGGACGCAGAGATCGTCTGGCGCCTCAATTGTTGAAGACTATCGAACAAAGCGAAAATGCCACCGCTCAAGCAAAGGGAATGCGTTTGAGAATCGCGGTGGACTATTCTGCTCAGCAGACGATTTTGGAGACTTGCCGCCGCATGATGCAGGGGGGCACGATGGACCGGTCTCGGTTCATCGAAACCTTGGGGCAGGTCGATCATTCTTCGCTGCCCGCGCCAGATGTGGATCTTTTGATTCGCACCGGGGGGGAAAAGCGTCTCAGCGACTTTCTGCTCTGGGAGTGCGCTTACGCCGAACTGCTGTTCGTGGAAAATTATTGGCCTGACTTCGATTCTAATTCCTTCCGGCAGGCACTGGATTCGTACTCGCGTCGTGAACGCCGATTCGGCCAGGTGACACCGCCAGCCTTGGCGCAAGCCACGCTTTAGTGCGGCGCTTCGCCGTTTGCATGTAGAACGGCCCTATTCAAGTCGATAAATCGCTGCCCAGCAGTGCTTGCGGATGAGCGTGGCGGCGAATTTTCGGCATGGTCATCCGCTGCGCCAACCACGGCGGCAGCCAACTGCCGACGAAACGCGCGCTGGCAAAAATCCGGCTGGTGCCTGCGGTTTCCGGCGTAATACACAGCGTGATTCGCGCCGCGCAGCCGAGTGGTCCGTCAAGGTCGATCTGCACCACGCTGCCCTCGTCGAGCCCTTGGATTTTGACCCGCGACCGCATTTGCGCCGCCGATTGCGCGCATTTCTTTTCCCACAAAAATATCGAAGGGCTTGCGGCATGAGATTTCACGATGCGATCGGGCAACTCTGCCGTGGTGCTGCGCGAGATCCAGATTTGCCCGTCGAGTTCTTGAGTTCTGTAGCTTTGGACCCGTATGTCGTCCAAGTGTTCTTGCGGCGCTCCGGGTATGGACGTGCAGTGCCCGCGCCGGTCGAAACTCCAGCCGTGAGAACGGCACACCAGCCCCTTGGGTCCCAGACGACCGTATGAGAGCGGAACGCCCAGATGCGGGCAGCGATCTTGTAACGCAAGTATGGCGCCGTCCGCGGTTCGAACCAGCACCACCGGCTCTCCCAAGACATGTCGGCCCAGCGGCTTCGACCCAATCATCTCCGAGCGCTCGATGACAAACCAGCAATCGTTCAGTTGATGCGCGAATTCGCGCATGGCGGCCACTCGCTCAGCGGCCAGGCAGCAGGTGAATGATTTCCTCGGCGTCGTTCTCCACGGCCGTACGGCTGAACCGCAGGGGCACATAAGCACCTTGCGCCCACAACGGAAATAGATCGCGATAGTGAGCACTCATAGGATCATCCGACTGGCCCGGGGAGTTGATGAACACCGAGTTATCCCAAGCGCCGACGTCCAACACCATACGCACCGACGCGCCGGATACCACCGCAAAATCGCTGGCGCGATAGCTTTGCGCACGCGGCGATGAGGAGGACCCCGGCGTCTCCAGCGGACCAACGGTCATTTGAGCACGCAGCTGCGCATCGGCGAGATCCGCCACCGCCGGCTCGAAACTCGCATGATGCAGACGGCCCCAACTCCACGTACTCATGTCCGCGCCCAGGCGTTGACGCAATTCGGCGAGGGCGGAGTTCAGGCTCTCGAGCAATATCGCCTCACGCACCGAGGCCGCGGACTCTCCCAGCCCGTCGGGATGTTCCAGAAAGCCGATGACAGCTTCGAGTTGACCATGCTCCACCAGGTGGCGCGCATCGGCTGGCGTGGCCTTCGCCACGGTCGCCGCTCCAAGGTATTTCGTGGCCCACACCTCGTAGATGGCGGCGGCGGCGCTCGAAGTAGTTTCGTCATGGTCCCACGCACGCAACAAAGCCACCGCCTGGTCCGCTTCACCGCCGCGCGCCGGCAGCACATCGAGCAGCGCGACGGCCCTGCGAGATTGCACACTGACGGTGTCTGTTTGGATGGACATCGAATCCGCCAAGCTGAGTTTGTCATTGCCGCGCAGCAGCTCATTGATGCGATCGATGCGTGATCGGTCGGCCCACTCGAAGGCAATTCTGTTGCGCTCATTGGGATAACCCTGCGGAAGATTCATCTCATTCGCAGTTGCGAAAAAACCTTGGCTCGGATTGTAGAGCGAGGGCAGCACATCGTTGCCTTGAAAACCCGCCCATTCGTAGCGCCCATCTCCAGGCACCGGCATCAGCCCGTCCCAGTTGCGGCGCACCGGTGTGCGCCCGGCGGCTGCCCAACCGATATTCCCGTGGGTGTCGGCGTAGACCAGATTCAGCGGCGGCGCTCCCCAGGCGTTGCTTGCTGCCTTGAATTGATCCCAATCCTTGGCCATGAGCAATCGCGACGAACCAAAATAGCCGGCCAAGCCTGGCTCATTCCAAACCGTGCGCATCGCAAAGGCACGACGCTTGGCAATATCCTGTTTCAAGACCGGTCCATGGCGGGTGAAAAGCAGCTCGATGGGCCGATCGGCCTCGCCTCTGACTTCGATGGTTTCATGCACCACCCGCACCTTCTCCCAGCCACGCTTGTACCGGTAGCTCAAAGGGTCGGTGGGTTTGAGCTCATAAACATAAAGATCCTCCTGATCGATGGGGAAGATCGTGAGTCCAAATGCGATGTCGTCGTTATGGCCAAAGGATACGCCTGGCAGAGCGGGTTCGCCGGCGCCGATGACATGCAGACCCGGCGCACTCAAGGCCACCACGTAGCGCAGCGAAGGGACACCCAGCTGGCGGTGCGGGTCGTTGGCCAGTTGGGCGCGGCCGGTGGCAGTGCGCGATGGCGACACCACCCAGTTGTTGGACCCCTCGCCCGCCTGCTGCTCGATCGCCGACCGCAGCAGGCTTTCCGCAGACGTGTCGGCGTGTTTCTTGCCGGGCGATAGGGTGTTGAATTCGACCGCCTTGGTTGCCAGTAAGTAGTCTTTGAGCACATCCGCGGGAACTTCGCAGGGGTTCAGCCCTTTGGGTACGATCAGTCGGTGGCCAACGGGCTCGAGCTTGCGATGCAAGATGTCAGCGTCGAGGCCGCCCGCGCACACGATGCGAGCTCGCGCCACCTCCGAGGCGACGTTTCCGACCAGGGCGTGACTGCGGATTCGCAGCACGTCATCCGCTTGCCAGGCATCGGGTAGGCTCCCGGTCAGTTTGAATTCAATCGGCAGTGGCTTCTGTCCGGCGCGTACCTCTGCCACGTAGGCGTTAATGCCTTGCGTGAAGGATTCGACCCAGCTGCGCGAGTCGGGCGCATAGGCAGACCACTCGGCCCGCATGTCGCCTCGGAACAAGAACAAGCGCGCGGCGCGGTCCTGCGCGATGTAGGCGGGACCCAAAGACTTGGCGAGCAATCCCAGCCCGCGCTTGCGCCACAAATCGATTTGCCAGAGTCGATCGCGTGCGGCGTTGTAACCCTGCAGGAAGAATGCATCGTTGGGGCTCGATGCAAATATATGCGCCAACCCCCAGTGATCCACGATCACATCGGCGGGCGCTTGTAGACCCGCCACCTGCCATTCGTGCCGCCTTACCGCCGTGGATAACGAATCGCCCTGCGCCAAGACGGGCAGCAGCAGAACGCCGCTCAAGAAAAAAACCGAAAAAACACCTCGCACCCTCGCCAGCTCCCCTTGGATGAGAACTGGCCTAAGGTGGCCCTGCTTCACGCGCTTGTCAAAGCCAAGCGCAGGATGCGGCTAGAACAGACCGAATCTTTTCCCGGACTTGGAACGGGCCACGCCCGCCGCGTACCCGAGCAGGGCCGCAACAGTAGCGGCAATGCCAATCGCCACCCACGGACTTTCGTGCACGTAATCATCGACGGCGACGGCGGTGTCTTTGATCTGCTCACCAGCCTGCTGCGCGGTCGTAGCCAAATACTGTCTCACATCCGCGATTCCCTTGGCCAAGCGCTTGCGCAGAGCCGCGATTTCCGGACCCTTTTCGTCGGCAACCTCCGCCAACAATTCGCCGGAAGCGTCCACCAGATCTTCGAGTCGATTTTCGATGTTCATGGCGCAACTATACGAGCAGACCATGAACAC
>Ga0116227_10002068_pt1 | contig 45783 bp, 24 predicted proteins | sample S1TSphgellanicum_FD_89693 | JGI IMG/M metagenome (GOLD analysis project Ga0116227, IMG submission 89693) | Host-associated microbial communities from peat moss isolated from Minnesota, USA - S1T2_Fb - Sphagnum magellanicum MG | ecosystem: Host-associated > Plants > Peat moss > Unclassified...
CATTCTTCCCAAGACCTTTTTACATGAAGACCTTTCTTTCACATAACGAGGAGCTATCCTTTGGGAAACATCCCCCTTCCTCCTAGCCAAAAAAAAAACAAGGGGTGTGTCACACAGTGTGGGGCCTTGGCATTTACGTACATGAAAAGTATCTTAAGGCAAAAGAAGAATTATGAAAACTCAAATATTTCACCATGCAAAAATATAATCTTCAAAAAGTCCTCTAAAAAGAAACCCAAATGCTTCAAGATATTATAACTCTATAACTAGATATTATAACTCTATAACTAATCGCAAGTTTCAACACAAGCCAAAATATCATCTTTCAAAAATCCTCACATAAAAATAGACCTATTATTATTACCTAGTATGGGCCCAAATCCCTTAAGCTACTGTACTCCATAATGAATCTAAACACAATAGTCTTGCCTTGGCAGGCAAGGCCAATAAAATTCCACCACTTAAAAAAAAGTAATATTGCCATCCTCTATAGGCAAAAATAACTAGGGAAAAAGTTTATTCAGCTCTTTATATTAAAGGAAAAAAAGGGTTTTCTTTTGGGTGTTGGAAAAAGAAGCACCTTTGCAAGTAGGGACTAGGTATGTAAAAAACAAACCAAAGCTTTTTGAAAAAATTACAGAAACAGAGAAACAAAATAAATGGGTCAATGACAGTAAAAGATGAGTAGGTAGGTACGTAGCCAAAAGAGACAACGTGGTACACCCCCCGGGTCCCTTCCCTACCCTACCCTACCCTACCCCACCCAGTGGTTTTTTGGATTTTTTGTTTTTAGCCAAAGTGGCAAATCATCCAGATTAAGATTTAGCAAAATATGGCTATAAACCATGTGTGAAGTACAGAACTTTAATCATCCTTCTTTATTTTTGGCTACACACTGAAAACCAAATATAGAAATCTGGTGATGTTTACTATTCTTTCCCCTTTCTACCCTACCCCTAATTTGCTATTTCGACGTGACATGCCATTATGGCCACGAGGAACCCGATGATTCCGCCGTTGGAATCCTACCATTCCGTAACACTGGGATAGGCCATTCTTGTCGCGTAATGTGGCCGCCTGCCTGAGAGGCGTTGTTGTGTGTTTTGGTTTTGTTTTGTGTGCGCGCTCTCGAGTACAGGCAGGCAGGCAGGCGATGGTGTTCGATTCCTCTTTCTTTCCTTTGCTTTTCTTCATGTCTGCCCGCGCGATTGCCAAAGATCTTCCGGATCTTTCTTCGCTCAACAACGTTTTTTTGTCAGTCATGATGTGCACTTGATCAGTGTGCTCTGCCAAATAATCACGATCTTGTTTCCGGTTGGTTTTTCTTTCTTAATTTCTCTGCGTTTTGTTTTTTTGTTTCCCCTCCCCCCACCTTTTTCTTTCTTTCTTTCTTTTCGCACTCGGAGAAGAAGAACCGCACCTTGGAGCGGCAGTAAGTAGTGTGCTTTGTAGAGACCCGGAGGCGTGGAAGAAGAAGCAGCAGCAAAAGAAGAATCATCATCATATCATCGTCAGTGGTACCTTGTTTGTTGCTGTGCACCACGACGCTGCAGACAAACATGAGGATGGCAGTCCTCTGCTTGTGTGCTGCCGCGGCGCATGCATTTTATTTGCGAGGATCGACTTCTGTTGCTGTGCAAACTTGATGCAAAAACAAACAAACAGGTGTGATGAAGTTCGTTCTTTGCACAAATCTCGTAATAGACAGGGGGAAGTGTAGGAGACGTTCCGTTGTTGTTGCTGCTAGGGTTTTTTTTCTTCTTCCTTTCCTCGTTTGGAGGTTTTCTTTGTTGTTTTTGGATTGGATTGAGCTTTTCCTTTCTTTGAGCAAGGAAGGGCGGAATATCAAGGCTGGGATTGAGCTTTTTCTGTCAGAAAGCATGGAATGAATATCAAGGCTTGGATCGATTTTTTGTGTAGCGAAAACAGGGCTCTTGGAGAAAAAGAACAGCTCTTTGTCTCAAAGATTAGTGACATTTGTGCTGCAGCAGAGCTTTCAAGGGCTGCAAGCTGTGTGTGTAGTGTGTACCGCAGAAGGATTTCGCCTTATAGCGAGTTCGGAAGTCGTCTTTGTCAAGTGTAAATATTGCAGCAGACGTTGCCTTTTGTTACCAATGTTTTGCGGCAATGAGGCTGAAAAGAAACCAATTTCTGACCGACAACAGGCAAAGTTTGTCATCTCTGCTACTACTTTCTGTTCGCTCACAACCTGCTCTTTTCTTCGTATGCTGCAGAAGAAGAACCATGTATTATTGGAGCTAAGTCTGGTGCAAATCCAGTCCCTTGTCATCACAGGTAAATTCTTTTCCAGAAGGCACTGCAGTCTTCACAAAATTTTTTGAACTGTCTGGATCTGTGAAGAAGAAGATGTGCAGTTCCTGTCAAAATTTTCTCTTCATAATATTCCATTCTGAAAAACTGGTCAATAGTGTGTCATGATGCCGCACTTGATAATCCATAGTCCAGATGGGCATGAACATGAAGTTGTCAGCACCATCATTGTGTACTCCTCCAGTGCTAAATTTTGTCTGTTTCTCTGATTTTCTTCCGCTGCAGCTGCATTTGTTATGTGTGAAGAAGGGTTTGCTTGGTCCTTGCTATGGATAGGCATGGTCGTTCTTCTTCTTTGCCAACAGGCATGAGAATGCTTGTTGAGACAAAATTAAGGGAGGATGGTGCCCTTGAAAACTTGTCATCGCTTCTTCACTGTTACCATGCTTGCTTACGATTCCCATGAAATTTTGCAATTTTCTGATTATGTTGCAGAGTTCAAACATAGGCTTGTACCCATGAGGCCATGTGGATGGTCAATTCGTCAACCCCTTTCCTTAGTGATAACAGCAACAGTTGGTGTTTGGAACAGCAGCTGTATTTCATGAGAGAGAGATTGTTTTGCTGTTGTTGCTGTGTCAAAATCTGGATTTGGCATGTTTTTGGAAGTATAGAAAACCCCTCTCCCTCAAAAAATGACTTGACTCTGTAGTTTCCATACAATTTTACCTATGTCAATGCATGTTGAAGGGATGGAAAGTTGCTTTTTGTATGCACTAGAGCGAGTTCCAGTTAAGACCAAGTGATGCAGATCTTCCTAGACTGATGATGTGTTCAAGTGTGGTAAGAGTGTTTTTTTTGGTGGTTTTTTCTCTCAGGCCAACACATCGGTACTATTCTGGAAGGAGTTCTTCTCAGGCCCTTTACATCAGTTTTACAATAGGTCCACAAAGGTAAGGATATCCCATTGCCCTTGATTACATTTTACCTGAGTGATGTAGGATGCAGAGAGGGTGTCCCTTGTCCTCACTCATGTGGGTTTTTCATGAATGAATCCGAAATTCTTGTACTTTGTAATTATGAGCATAAGTGGCACATATATTGACAGATTATAGGTCTAATCAGGCATATTAGGCAGACAGACTGGTGGGAGTTACAGTTTGAAAGTTCAGAGCAAAAACCAATGAATTAATTCCGAGCAACAGATCTGTTAATGCATATGTGAGTTGCTGAAAATTTCACTATGTACGAGAAGGAAAAAGTGGTCAGTCTTAATTTTCCTGAGGTTCTTTGGCAACTGCAGATTTTCACCCCACCATGGAGCATGCGTATCTCTCCTTGCCAGAAACATGAAGAGAGCTATTGCTCTTGAAGGAAACTTTTTTGTTTGCAGACCATAGCAGAATTCAAGACCCATAAAGAGGTCAAGAGAGGTTGAATAGCTAGAGGAGGGGGACTGGAGTTGTCATTCTGTAGAGGGATGCGAGCGGGGGCCAACTGGGTGCAACACACACTAACACCAGCAGCACAGTCAGTTCTGAAGCATGCAATAGCAGAGGCGCGACGGCGGGGGCATGCACAAGTGCAGCCCCTGCATGTCGCAGCTATGCTCTTGACACATTCTGAAAGTCGGCTGCGTGAAGCATGGATGCACGCTGGGCCAACGCCCTTGCGAGCACTCGAGGTTTGCTTCAATGTGGCACTGGCCCACCTTGCCCAATCAGGACCAGCTGCTGCATCACAGCCCACACTCTCAAATGCATTGGTTGCTGCACTAAAGCGTGCACATGCTCACCAGCGGCGTGGGTGCTGCCCTGAGCAGCAGCAGCCACCACTGCTTGCTGTCAAGGTTGAGCTTGAGCAGCTCATCATCTCTGTGCTGGATGACCCCAGTGTCAGCCGTGTGATTAAGGAAGCGGGATCCTCTAGTGCCCACATCAAGGGCAACCTTGAAGACAACAACAATAATCCCTTGATCTCTCTGACTCCTTCCACCACAGGTTGCTCACCATGCACTAGTTCCCTCCCAGGCTTGAGACCAAGTGGCAAGCCATGTTCAAAACCAGAATTCAGTTCTCTAAGCATGAATGGGTTCATGAGCTTCAGGGCAGTGTCAAGTCCTCAGAGCACAACCTACTTCACAAGCTTCAGGCCAGGAGCAAATTCCCCATCATCAATTTGCGAGCAGATGGAGAGCAAGGACACCAGCACCCAGACTGAGCTGCTGATGGGCTCCAGCTCTGTGAAGCTGCAAGAGCCTGTCAAAGCTTGTGACAAAACAATCCTGGGTTTGCAGCTGAGTAGTCCTGGCGTGGGGAGCCAGGGTCTTCAGGTGCAGCAGCAGAAAGTAATGCCTGATGAGGTAGGCAGTGTGATACTTTTGAAGTCCTCAACCAAACTCTTAATTTTGTTGCAATCAAGCAAATGTTTGTCATGTCCAAGAGCCAGGAGATGGTGCCTGGTGTAGTTCTCTTAAGTTTATCTTTGAAAATAGTTTTGGGATCCTAAAATAGTGAGGAAATATGCTATGATGCTGGTTCAGTATCTTGAAGTTGTAGGATCCTAAATCTTTCAGAGTCTGTCTTCTCTTCTTTTCCAGTGCTGTCTTGTCCTTTCCTCATTCTCCTTGTGCATCTCCCTTCTATTCTTGGTTTCAGTCTCCATTGCCTCTATGTTTGAAAGCTAGCCAGCACCAGTGGCGAGTCTCATTGTTACTTCCAGATTTGTGACAGAAACTCAGTATGCTGACTGATGCTTGACATTGGCCCCCACTCACTTCTGGGAAATGACATATTGAGCAGGGATATGTGGTAGTTAGTCACTACCATAGATGTTGCTATTGCTGGTCATTGACATATCAGACTGTTACTGTTCACATCACTTCCACTTCCATGACCACCCATGCTTGAGATTGTCATCAGCAGGGATTGTCAGAGTAAAACCTGAATTTTCTGCTCACCCCATGCTTATCCCTTCCACAACCAGGGTCCTGCTTTCATAAAAATGATTGCTGTGTGCTTCCTTGTCCCAACTTGAGTTGCATCCCAGGCTGAAAATTTTAGCCTTCCTTGATCTTGTATGGTGCTTTTCCTTCATATGCTAAAAGCTAATGCATATGATGCTGAATGGCTTAATGTGACCAAGGGTGTTGGTTAGATTGCATTTCTCTTATGCAATGTAGATTACTCTCTTTCAAGATTGTATTGAACAGCTTTGCAATTTGTCATGTGTTCAAAATTCTGGACAGAAGGACAACATAATTGAAATGCATTGGTAGATATTGTGTCCTTGCTGCATATTGAGTGATTTGTTATGGTGTTTGCAGCCTGGTGTTGAACTTGGAGGTAAAGAGAATGATATCTGTCGACTAATGGAGATTCTTCTTCGATCAACAAAGCGGAATGCCCTTCTTGTGGTTGATTCAGATTCATCTGCCTGTGCCAGTGCCATTGTGAAGGACCTTGTCCTCCACATAAAGAAGGGGCAAGTGCCTGAGCAATTGCACGGGCTGCAAGTTCTTGAACCGCAGCTTTCATCATCATCTTTTGCCTTGTGCAGTCAGTTAGAGATAGAACAGAAGCTTGGTGAGCTGAGCAGGATTGTTGATGAGTGCATGCCAGAAGGCGCACTGCTGCACCTTGGGGACTTGCAATGGCTCTCAGATCCAGTGCAGGTCAAGAAAGGAACTGCGAGCTTCTGTCCTGCACAACATGCTGTGGCAGAGCTAGAAAGGTTACTGCTACGCCATGCAGGTAGCAGGCTGTGGTTTGTTGGGGTGGCAACCCAGCAGGTGTTTGCAAGGTGCCAGGCTCGACACCCTGAGCTGGAGGGGCGATGGGGGTTGCAGCCATTGCAAGTAGCCTCTACAGCATCCCCTTCTTCATCTGCATCGCAACAGCTAGACAAGTACATCAAGCCCCTTTTTGCTCTGCCAAATTTGTTGTACATCTGTTTCTGGGGACATCTTTCTGGCAATCTATGCTGAGAGCAACGGGAAGGAGTCATTCATTTAAGGAGACAGATTCTGTCAATTTTGTCCAGATAATGAGAGTTGGAGTTCTGTTTATGAAATTGGTGTCACAAGTATTTGCCTGTGAGATATTGAAGTGTTTAGACAATCTTTACCCTGTTACGCATGCCATGGAACTTAAACTTCAAGAGGTGGTTTTTGCAGACTGGTGAAGGACCCAGGTTCTGCAAGCCAAGGACTGTATCCTGTGCATGGAAAAATCCCTAATGAAGGGCCGACTGTCAGGCCTTCCTATGGAGATCGTGAAGTTGGAGATAAGCTTCAATGCTGCACAGAGTGCCTGGCTAAATTTGAACAAGAGCGACATCAACTTCATGAACATGAGAGGCTCTCTTTGCATCTGGCTCCAGCAGAGTGGGGCTCCCTCTCTTCAGGGGGTGCTCTAAATGAGGGCCGGCTCGATACTCACAGCTCTCAGGTAAGATCTAATGCGAATATTTTGCTGTTCTTGTTTGGAAGTAGGTATGTTTCGTCAAGGATATGTTTAGGTTCCAAAGTACAAAACTAAATCTGGTGGGTATGGTACATGGGTTACAGGTTAAGAGCGAGTCAGTGATTCAAAAGCTCAAAGAGCTTCAGCGAAAGTGGCAAGGAACATGTCAGAGTGTGCATGCACATCTTCATGCTCCTGTTTCTTCAAGCCTGAAGACAGAGCCTTCTCCCATAAGCCAGAAGTTAGCAAATGGAAGTTTGGTGGATGGCAAGACTCACAGTAAGAATACTATCTTTTTTCAATTGATTTACATAAAAACATAATGAGTCTTTTGCAATTTCTTTGCTGACATCATTACACTTCCATGCTGTTATGTTAGAGTTGTGCCAATCATTCTCAAAACACACCTCAGTAGCCAGTTGTTGATTGCATAATTTCACTTACATCTTCACCAGCATCATGGTGACATGCTTGCATGTAGTCCAGTATACTCTAGAAGGTTTTACTGGAAATTGGAAATGTTTCAGTAAGTATCATCCAAACTATGAAGTGGGAGAATAACATAGTTTGAATCTGTATGGCAGGGCTTGGATCAATTACATTCCCACCATGTGCAATTCGGCAGGGGAATTCAATGGGCTCACCATTGTCAAAGAAACAATCACAAGTCCCACTTACCTTACCACACTGGGCACAAAGTTCTTCATGCAGGGTAGATACAGTGAACCCAATGACAACTGTACAGGCAGATGCTCCCCTATGTGCCAAGGATAAGAGAGATGATGTGGTCTGCACATCTGACATTGGTGGGCCAAATGACAAGAGCAGTGTGATTTCAGCCTCTGCAGAGCAAGACATCATGCCTGGAACTAGTGTCACCTTGGCACAGAATGGAGCAAGTCAGATGTCAGTGCAAACAGATCTTGCTCTTGGTCAGCCTAGTGCCTCCCTCATTTCTAGTTGTTCAGTGAGTCTCCAGAACACCACTGTTAGTGGCAACCCCTTGCAACGCCGCCCTCAGTGGCAGATTCATCAGGAGCGGATGCAGGAGAGGACTGGCAATGCATCACCTTTAAGGGGATTTCCATGGCAAATGGCCTCTTCTAAAGGCACTCAACCAAAAACTCTTGTGACAAATACACCAGCACCAGGTATAAACCAAGGCCCACCACTACCATCCCAGGAAAGAATTACAGATAGATTGAAGGGCCTGTATAAAGCGCTTCTATCAAGGGTGGGCTGGCAGGGTGAGGCAGTGGCAGCTATTACCTCCACAGTAATGAATTGTAGGTCTGGTATGGGACGGATGCGAGGTGTGGTGCCTAAAATTGACTCATGGCTACTTCTCCTTGGACCTGATCCAGTGGCAAAACGGCTAATTGCAAAAGCACTTGCAGAGATAGTTGCAGGGAGTGAGGAGAACCTAGTTTTCTTGGGTTTTGGGGACCAAGCAGTGTCAAAACTTGAGACAGATCGTAATGGCGTCCGCTGTAGGGGCCGGAGCTCTTTAGACAGGCTAGTGGAAGCTGTACGCATGAAACCTATTTCTGTCTTACTACTGGAGGACATTGATAAAGCAGACACTGTAGTACGTGGTAGCCTTTTGCGTGCTATGGAGAGGGGCAAGATGGCAGACTCTAGTGGACGGGAAGTTAACTTTGGTAATGTAATTGTCTTAATGACTTCCAGTATTGGGGCAGAGGATTTGGTCCCTGAGCAAAGCCTGGGGAGCTTGAAATTTTTGGAGGAGAAGTTGGTAGACTTAGGGGGTGGAACCATGCACCTACTGGTTGAAGATACCCACAGCAGTAACGTTATTTTCCAGTCACAGAATAACACTGCTGTTTTCGAGCGTGAGGCAGTATTGCTGGATATGGAAGAAGCTAATGGAGAGCTTGTGCATCCAGTGAATGGGTTTCTCAAAAGGAAAGTAGATTGGCCTATCCTCCGACAACCAGAGCAAAGGGTGCAATTGAAGCGACCCAAGTTGAGTTTCTCACAGAGGCAAGCGCTTGTACTAGATTTGAACCTGTTGGCAGAGGAAAATGAGGACAGCTTGTCAAGTGCTACTACTGGCCAATCACAGAAAGCTTGCAGGCACAACCAGGCAGAAAATGATGATATGACAAGAGACAGGGTTCTTGGGTGCGCTCGAGACAGGTTGTCTGACAAGTTTTGTGAATTGCTAGATTATGCTGTAGTGTTGAAACCTTATGATTTTTCTGGGGTTGCTGGCCGTGTGCTTGCCCAGCTCACAAAAGCATTTGAGCGGATAACAGCACAAGGGGCATCTTTGGAGGTTGATGTCACAGTCCTGGAGCATATTTTGGCTGTGATTTGGTGGGGGAGCACAGTATTTGATACATGGGTGGCAGATGTCGTAGGCAAAAGTGTAGCTGCTGTACTTGCTGATGTCAGCATTGCTGAAAATACAGTGATCAAATTGGTTGGCGACTCAGAACATGGCTGCAGAAGGGCGAATACAAGGGAAAGCATATTTTCTGGACCTCAGCTGCCACTTTTCATTGAATACAGCCGAAGTACATAGTACTAACCTTCACTCAGATTCTCACTTTGAAATTGCTTTACACATCAAATTATGCAGTAAACAAAAGGCAACTGTAGGAGTTGAGTATTCTTGTTGTTGTTTTTCCCCTTTCCTTTTTTTGGTGTCATGCTTTTTTCCAATGAGTTTAACTACAGACCCACGGGTGCCAAATTTTGGATGTAAAGTAAGGATTTCCCCTGTCCTTGTGGATCTCCCATGTATGAGGATGCAGTTTCACAGAGCTCTTACGATGAAATACACTGAATGCCAACATGATGTTTTCAAATTCTCTGGCACCAATTTTTTTTTGTGTCTAAAGTAGAGAGAACTCATCATTGTTTGTGATTCTTCTGTTGATTCTTTGGCACTATATTTGTAGTGTCCAAGGTCCAGAGAATATGTCATTTGTTCGTGGTGATTCTTCCTCACGCACATGGGCATTCTGATGTCGGGATTTTGGACTTTGAACTTTGATGAGGGAAGTGCAAAGTGATTATTTAAACAACAGTGCTTAGTAGTACAGTGTGGTTTTTGTTGCATTTACAACCACTCCAAAAACCGGACTGGATTTTCTATTGGCTTGCAAAATCAAACATGGCAAAAGAGGGACACATTCTATGAGAAAGGGAAGTGTCAATTATTGCTACATCCATGCCAGTGTTATTTGTTTGGGGCCCAGAGTTTTCACGGTTTTTCAAGTTGAAAAAATATGATTTCAACACATGCAAAGGTCTTTTGTGGGAAAAATGGCCCTAATTCGCCAGATTTTGGAATTTTTTTTAAGAAGTCAGATTTTTACAACAGGTTTCAATAGGTAGCCAAGATATAAAAGGATTCTTTCTTTACTTTAAGAACTTTTCATCATGTGTGGTCTATAGCCAAATTTGGCTAAAGTTTCTTGTGGATTACCACCAGTTTGGCTACATCATAAAATTGATGAAAGAAAAACCTGATACACACCCATAAGACATGCAAAATTGGACCGTATAAAGCAAGACTAGACTATTTTAAATGCTACCCTGATTCACACCCATAAAACATGAAAAATTGGACAATATAAAGTGACACTATTTTAAATGCACAATAGATTTGGATATATCTTTGTATGTTTTTCTCCTTGTGTGTTTTGCATCTATTTATAGGTCCAAAGTACAAACCAGTGTTGTCTCATTTTTGATTTTGAAAGGAACCTTCAGATTTTTTTTTTATCTTTTTATTTTTATTTTTTTAGTTTTTGGGTTTGAGAGAACCTCCAATGCTATTTTGAGAATTACTTTTAGATTTATAAGACCTCTGGTTTTGAAGATTTAATAAAGCATTTGGAGCCTGGTTCACTTTAAAAGTAGGTTTGGTTCAAAATACATCACAGCCAACTCAAATTTAAAACTTGGGTTCCAAGTTACTTGGCACAACTACTGATGATCCATTGACATAAGGTCAAAATATTAATATATTTTAAAACAAAATGAATTTGAAGGAAAGATAATTAATTACCAAACATCGATTGTCCATGACATCATTCACTTTCATTAATTTAGAATGTGAAATTTAATCTTCACCTATTGGAAACATTAATCTTTTTGGCACCCTTGTTGACCTGTCTAGCACCATTGCCATTCCCAATGTGTTTTTTTTTTTTGGGCCTCAAAAACATTTTTTTGGGGGCCTTTCCAATGTCCCCCAATGGCCTTCTTGGTGTGCTTTTAATGGCCCCTAACACCTCTTGTGATTTGAAAAAATACGTAATATAATATATTTTAGATCACGCTGCCCCAACATCACCTATGTACTTCTTGACACCTTTGACATCCTCTCTAACACATATATGGTGCTCTCAATATCCCATGGTGTCACCTTTTGCCTTAAAACCAAAATTTCCTATCCAACTTGGCACCCTTAAGGTGTTTGCAACATACCTTTTTGACATCCCTTATTGTTTTTTGTTGCAATTTCATTGTTGTTTGTTGGCATTCCTACTTTTATGTTGTTCCTTCATCATTTCTTGTCATCCTTGGTGTTGTACATGTGAGTTTTTGTCATTCACCAAGCTTATGTCGTCCCCAAACTAAAATGCCCCATTGATCCAAATTTTTACTAGGGATATTCAGATTTGAGACATTTGGTACACCGTCCCATCTAGGATGTCTTTTTAAAACCTTGGCCTAACAACCCTACTTTTGAACAATCATGATGGTCTAAAGGTTCAAATGTTTTTGGAAATGTTGGATTTGTTTGGTTTGAAAATAACATTTCGAATGAAAATTAAGTTTAATTATTTTTTACAATTCCAACAACAATGATTCATAAGAGTTGCTTTAGGTAGGACAAGTTTAAGTTTCATAAGTTGTCATTGGATAGTTTCAAACTTGAATTTGTTTAGGGTTCAATCCCAATTGAAGAGCCATGGAAATGTGTCTTTTTGAATTTGTGTATTTTTAAATTTTTCTTTTCCAACACCATAATCACAAGAAGATTTTGAATATTTTCTCCACCAATCTGCATCCCATTTTTTCTTAATTGAATTTGAATTCAATTCAATAGAATGTTAATTCAATTGTTGAATTGAATTTCAAATTCCATTCAATGTATTTGAATTCAATTCAACTAAATCTAAATTCAATTCAAGTTGCATTACAATGTTATTCCTGCCTAAATTCCATATAGGTTTGAATTCTAGTGTCTCACTTGAAGAACATTTAGAAAATTTTCTCACTCCCCATGGATATTTGTCTTTTCCTTGTTTTTTCAATGCTTTTAATTTTGATGCAAATGTCATCAGTACAAAACTACAAAGACATTTAACAAAAGGATATGTGTAAATCTAAATTCAAAACACAAAATAAAATAATCAAAATAAGAACATAAATGTTAAAACCCAAAACATGAAATGTGCAAGACCAAAGTATAAACAAATCATTATTACAATGAAATAAGAAAACATAAACACAAAAAAAATTATAAAATTGTATCTCAAACTAGTGTTGAATAGATTCAAAGTAATGGGGTCCTACCTTGATTTATACCCCTTTGGGGACCTAGTTGAAAGAAGCTTCCGTGAAGGTTTGCATGTGCCCACCAAATAGAAAAGTTTCTCAAAACATTCCTTGACTACAAGTGAATTATGAATTAATTAGGATTTAATTAAAAATGAACTAAGAGTTAACTATGAATCATGAGTGAATTCCATTCATCATGTGAGTGATGTTCAAAATATAGATTGTGTACATAATATAAACAAATAAAAATAATTGTGTGCATGTCTTGGGACAAAATTAATGGTTACTAATAATCTATTAGAATAATGGCATGTTTGACAACCCAAATTTTCATATCATAAATATATAAAAAGATCTTTATGTGAATATTCTATTGAATAAAAATGATCTTCCTTCTATGTATTCATGATCAATAAATTTGTGATATTTTCATTACTTTTTTTTTAAATCATTAATTAGAAATTCAATTTTAAAAATTAATTATATGGGCATTTGACCAAGATTTTGCTCTTTAATTACAAATGTCATTGTTTGATGATAAATCATAATAAACATACAATATAAGAATTAATGATTTCCTATTATATGAATTTAAAATATTCTTACAACTTATGAAAACCTCTAGAACTATTGTAGACATTGCAAAATAAGATAAAAAATGAAAATTTTGCCATGAAACAAACATAACTTGATGAAATCAAATGGTTTATATGTCTTTTAAAATTCATTTGATGAACCTTGTCTCCTTTGCAAATATTACGTATTATTAAAAAAACAATCCATCTTGTTTATTACATTATTTATTATACATGGATGTCATTTTTATGATGACATTCTATTTATTATTGTAGTGCCTTTGGCATCTTTGGCATTTATATATTATTTATAAAAGTAATATTTTCTAATTCACTTTTTTCAAATAATAAAAAATTGTGAATGAAAATACAAAATATTTTAGAATATTTGAATACATTTAACATGAAAATTTTAATTCATTGATTATTCTACAAACATGTGTTGAAAGTACCTTTATACTACATTAATTTAAATTATTTAAGTAGTTTTGAAAATATTATGAATCTATTAAATCTCTTTTTTTCTATATCCAATGAATATGTTGTAGGGGTTACAAATTTTTTTCATTGTGTGTCATTAATTGAATTAGATGCACAAGAGAATGAATGATTTGTTGCCATAGAAACTTTTACCAAAAGGAAAAAGGAAAGCAAAAAGGGCAGCATAATATATATATAAAGAAGTGATCTAGTTTGCGAGCATGCACCAATGCTCACAAATTGGTGTAAATTGGGTGAAAAATGGGCAAGACTTTTAAAACCATAAAAGTTGATCACAACAATTTATAAATTTTTAATATATATTTTTCCCATTTTAATGTAGTTGAAACATGTTCAAAGTTTGGTTCTTGAGTTCAAATTTAACATTACTTAAAGATTTAATATTCTGGTTAAATCAATTTCATGTTAATTGTAAATCACATTTTTTCAACCAATGGTCTTTTCTGGGTGAAATTTCACATCCTAGCAACAAAGAAAAAAAATTTATGAATGGTATAAAGGGTTTCTTTTATCGAAAAATGCACCCATATCACCAACATGTAAAGATTCATAAAATGTTCTACTTTTTTTCCTTAACTTGTAGCCAAAATTGTCTAAGCCCTTCTTTTTATAGTTGTTAATTCACCTACCTTGCAAAATTTGGGGGAAAAAAAAATTGCTTTTAACCTATTATCACTATGTATCACACAAAGGTTTTGAAAACATTGAACTTTTTTTTGTGCATGTTGTTACTTAAAAATGCTTGATTTAGACTCAAGTGTTTCACCTTTTCATTCAACAATTACACTTTTAAACTTAATGACTTATTGAACAATAGATTAAGCATGTTTTGAAAGATATTAAATGATAATTAAATTTTTTGACTAATACATTGTGATTGCAAATTGTCTTAGATGTCTTAAATTTCAACAATTTGTTTCATATTAAATGAACATGTCTTGGTGCATTTTAAATCATTAAATCACACTATACATCCATACATTTTTACTGGATTTGATATTGATTCATTTTCATAATGTACATAATTCCAACAAATGGTAACAATTAATTTAAGATGATGGTAGCTTTTGGTTTGTATTGAAAATCAAAATTATAAATTATAAACCAATAGGAAATTCCATTATAATTATACTTTAAAAACTAAATCATTGAAAAATATTTTAATAAATAATATTTTGTATAGTTTCAATTTAATAATGATTTTAAAAAGTGAAATTAAAAATTATATAGTAAATTTTATGATTAAATCAAATATAAAAACATAAAACCATTAAATTTGAACTTAAATTTTTTTAATATTTTAGTGGACACATTTTAATCAAACTTAAAAGCATATGAAAATCAACATTGAAAATGAACTATTCATCATAACATTTTATCAAAGTTGACAAGTCTACATCTAAGAAGGGAAACAACAAAAAAACAAAAATGTTAACAAGGAATGACAAAATGGCAACAAGCAATAGGGTGCGCCAAGATGTTGAGGATTGAAAGTGTTAGATACAATATTGAAGGACACCAAGGAATACATAGGGGATATTGTGGGCACTAAAACAAAAAATATATATTTTATATATAATTTTTCGAATTGAAGGTTGTTGGGAAGTATGGTAGGAAAGACATTGGGGGTTGGAAAGGCCCCCAAAAAAAAAAATTTGAGGGAACAAGGGTGTTCAAATGGACATTGGAGGTGCTAGAAATATTAATGTTTTAGTAGGTGAAAATTAATTTTCATATTCTAAAATTAATGGAAAAAAATGATTTCAAGAACAATTCATATGATCATGGATTACTAATGTCTAGTATCAAATTATCTTTTATGCAATTTAATTAAATAACTTTATATTTTGACCTTATGTCAATTGATTGTCACTAAAAGTGCGAAGCAACCTGAAGCCCAAGTTTTTAATATGTGTATGTATTTTTTGATTTAATCTTATATGTAAATATACAAAACATCATTACCAAAAGCCCAACCTTCTCAAGATGGGTGGTACAAATTATACATTGTTGGATTACCATTCAATTGAATATATTTGGGAGGCACACACTTGGATAAGCATGATAGATTGACATGTGTTGGAACTTGGGTTAAAATGTGTTTTCAAACTAAATTTTATAAATGACACAAATTTAAATGAAATTTTTAAAAAATTATTCATGTAATTGTGTAAGCTTCCATAGATTATAGGTTTTGCATGGATCATTAGCCATTGTCAATAAACACATTTTAATGTTATGAGTTGGGATGCTTGTGATTTCATGGGTGTGAGATGCTAAACATACATTTCAAAGTTGAATAATGGGAAAATTCAAAAGAGATTATCTTAGGTTCATATGAATTAACTTATGAATTTATCTAATTTTTCATTAAGATTTTTCTGGTTGGGGGGGGGGCCAAGGTCAAGTTTTTAGTAATTCTGGAAGAAATTGCAATTGAAAATAAAACAATATAAAATCCATTAAAGAAAATATGGATATAGAATGCCATTTAATGAATTAAAACACACCAAGACATGTTTTTTTTCATATAGAACCAAATTTGCAATTTGCAATCACAATATGTAGGTCAAGCACTTCAATTATAATTGTAGATTCATGTTTATTATTTATAGGCCACAAGTTGACATGGAAAAAGACTTAATTTAATTTAAGGTGGAAAAAAATTTGATAATTGAAATAATCTAATATCTCCAATAGGAGAATGCCAAGAAGAATATGTAAACAAATCAATATAAAAAAACCTTTTCATAATTTACAATTTTCAACACCAAACATCAATGGCATCTTCTATGCTTGCCACATGGGATTGAAATTTATGTCACGGTAACCATCCTTTTCTTGGACTTGTAGTGCCAGAAAAAAATCCATTAAGTATTCTTGAATTGCTAGATTGTACTATTGAACATGATAACCATAACTACACATGTGATGCTTCCAAGTTGCGTGATGGGACTAACTATCATTTGTATACCTCTTATCTATCTTCTACAATTCAAATTACTTACATTAGTGTGATACAATATCATCTTTGATTGCATGGTGATTGTTCCCAAGAAGACACATTACAAAATGTTGAAACAAAAGAAAGAATGCCAAATAAATAGTTCACCCATGTAATAGGCATTAGCTAATATCATAGAAAGATTACAATTCAAATTTTATCTCTTGTATACTTGTGATGAAAAAACATGGGGCATTTGGAAGGGCATTATTTTTACAAATTTTGCAATTTCAAAGATACTTATGATGAGCATTAATCAAACCCAACAATGTTTAGTTCTTTTGTAGGGGATGAATGACATTTTCTTGTAACAATTCATTTGTTGTCATACCATATTTATGAAGTTGAAAGCAATGTGACCCTTGGCATTAAATATGTTGGGAGGGTCTTGATTGTTCAAGTCATGAGGATGTTACATGTTCTATGTTGTAGAGAATGAAGTCTAGGTCTTCCAAGTTGCATTGGTGAAACATGTATGATGTGACAAGATGATCTTTTAGTTGTAAATAACTAAATTAGGGTTGTTTGGGGGCATTTTATGCATGTGAGTAGCCATTGTAGTTTGTTGAGGATATTCATCAAAAGAATTTCTTTTGATATGTTAGAATGTTGTGTTTGTGCAAGAGGTGAATTTTTTTTTGGGAAAACAATTGCATTGAAAGCTTGTTTGGATTGAAGTTCTTGACTTGTCTTTATTGCATATAAGGCCTTCTTTTCTTCCATTCTCTTGGCTATGGTTGCATGTCAAAATGTGCATCACATGTAAAAACAAAAGAAGAGTCTTATAGCAAACCCTAAGCCTTTACATATGGCAATGCAAGTTATTATTTCAACAAAATCATTCCCCTTTTCAAAATGAAATATGTACCTCTATTTCCCAATGATCTATTTGTTAGATTGTCAAGGTATTGATTATTTGCTTTCTTGCATTTAGGTATGTGGAATTTATGTAGATAATGAGGAACAAGGAAAGAGTGGCAACGAGTGTTGGAGGTAAGAGTTTTACAATTGAGCCAACAATCTAGGGGATCTTGGTTTCTTGTGCATCTTTCACAATTTTGTATTTAGCTAGGTTCCTTCAAAGTCCAAAGAAGTTCAAAGCTTCATACGTTGCAATCCCATGAACTTTCCTTGTGATGGCAAGTTGTAACATATTTGTGGTCTTATGATTTCAGGAATTTAAATGGTATGAAATGAATGCCTTAAGATTGGTTCAACAACTTTTTAATTGTGTTGAGTTTCTTTTGTAGTATTAATATTTTAAAAATTCATTAATTATCTAGTGTATGAAAAAGAGTTTAACAAAGTTACAAAGTGAATGGTGTTTAACCCAACAATGCTAGTAGGCGAATGGGTGAGTGGGCAAGCATGAATAGGCAAGCTTGCTTAGGTGAGCAAGAAGGAATCTTATAACACATTCCATACCATGTCATAGAATATTTTTAGTGTATTCATTTGCCACATGGATTATTATTTGACATGGCAAAATATTATTTGACAAGCCATGGAATATTTTGCCATGTCACATCCATGGTTTGTTCTGAGATGAACAATGGCTTATTGACTTTGAACATGGGTTTGGTCACGAAAGTTATCAAGAACATCATCATGTGAACATTTGAAAACATTCTTATTAATTAAAAGATGCATTTTATCATTCCTCATGCAACCAATGTTCCAAATGTCCAATGCTCTTGGACAATAATTACAATATTTTCAAAAATGTTGAAACAGGTGGGAAGTGCATACTTTAGAAATATTTGATGAAAATTAACTTCTCAAAGTATATTAAATATTTGACAAACATGTGTTGAAATGGCTAAAGTATTATACATAAATATACGTCACTTTACAATGATTGAAAAATTTAAAAGTGGAGAAAGAAAAAGGGCCAAAACTAGTATCTAAATTTACTACATAGTCCGGCTCGCTACATAGGGGTTTATGATTGAAATTTTGATGTACTATCACAAGAGTTCAAAAGCTTTAGAGTGCTTCAACAAATGATGAACTTCATCCCAACTCCATGTGTAATGATGAATGAACTCTTTCATGAGCCCATAGAACATGATTGTTTGCAAGACGTGATACACATGTTTACATTGCACATACACCCCATGACCACCCAAAGAACTTGCCAACATTGTGAAAAAATAAATACATGAACATCCAATGAAATTTCCAATAGTTACATCGTATCCTTTGTCATTTGAAATAATATTGTAAATTTGTCCATCCCCAAGTGAGTGGACATCAACAAAGGGGAAAACATTGCATTGGGTAAGTAAAATGCCAACCTCTCAATTGTTGGTGTGTTGTTGTGTTATTTTGAAAACAGAAGGCCATTTCACCTTCTTGCCACCACAAGTTGTGGGCCAACAATTTGCATCGGCCAACCGCATAATGTTGTGAGCACTATAACATGCAACATGTGAAATGCTTGCACTAGATAATTGGGAACCAAATAAACTTCAGCACAACTATGGTCAAAGGAAAACCTCGCTTCTTGTAGAGCTATTACCTCCTTTTGAATTAAGTCAGTACCTTTTTGGATGGGCCATACAGTTGTAACTGAAGGCCTAGCAACTGCATATTTTTGCGTTGTCCCATCGACACAACAACTCAAATCATCGAGACAAAACCAGTGCATATGGTTCTCCAATGATTCGGTATGAAATTTTACCAAGAACCCTGAATAACATGGAACAAAAGTTCCAATTACAAATTTGTAATGGTTGATATTTGTTTTGCATTTGAGCCTCATGGTTTTCTAGAATGCAAAACATTGAACTACAAAACTAAGTTTGCAACGTTAAATTCGCCATTGGCCATCAACATAAATAATTTCTTTCAATTCAGGCCACCTTGAGATACCAAAGGTAAACACGCACTAGAACCATAGGGTGGTTGCTACATGCCTACATTTTCAACAATATTGGGTGGAACAACAATAACTGTTACTCATGGACGAGAAAAATTCACATGGTCAAGGTAATGAAAATCATTGTTTGCACCATGAGGACAATCAGTGGGTCATTTAGCAAACCCAAAAACCTCCTCCCCTTCAAGGTGTAGAATGCGATAAAAGAAGGACAATCCGGATGCATAATTTGCCACAATAGCCGCTAGTCTAGCAAGATCACTAGATTGTTAAGCCCTCCCTAACAACAATTCATTCCTATCAAGTCCATGACCACTTGGACCCCCTCACAAATATTTTTTATTTTATGTAAACTATTTGAAAGCCCAAATGTAATCATCAAACGTCACTGTGTACAGACATGTGCCATAATTCCCCGATTGTTACAACCAGATGTTATGCATAATTTCGACTAGGTTACAAGTGGGCATTCACCCACTCCTCATCATTAAACTTATGTAGATCAAAAGAAAGGAAACATCATAAAAATATGAAATGTTACAATAGAAAAGGAGATAGACTGCAAATGGAAGTTTTGTGAAAATGGATGTCTTATAGTTTTGAATGCACAAAATAGAAAGGAAGTCATAGGGAGTTCATAGAAGAAATACTCACATGGACCATGAAACCTCCCCATTATCTGACACAAAAATGCCAAAAGTTAAGCCAATTACTAAGCTTGTGGACACCTACCTCAAAAGCAGCCCCAGATGAAAGCCATCAACAATGAATTAAAGCATAATGACTATTAGCATCCCCAAGGGATGTGGCATTTTTGTATTGGTGGCAAAGAGCCTTGTGTTCATTTTGCAACTCAAGTCTGATGAGTTGATTGGTGTGTTTATCAAGTGATTGAATCCAATGGAATAAACAAGTGCATTCCTTATCAACCATCCTGATAGAAGGGTCCTCTAAACCATAAACAATTTTGACTGCATTCCAATTAATTTGTGTGTTATTAGCCATTAATCCCTTGAAATTGGGTTTTGGAAACTTGTGTTTCAACATCGTTTCATTAAGCTTTGTCCACATAAGTCATTGAGCTTTGGTGTCTTGAAATTACATATCACAAACCGCTATGGTTGACACTTCACAAAACATAGGATCATACACATGACAAGCCATAGTTGTCTAACCAACAACATGCTTCACATGATCAAACATGATCCAAATGTTCTGCAAATCCCTTGAGGTTGCATTCGTGTAACAAAGTTGACTCCACTCCCAACACCATATATCAACATCTTGAAAATAAACACTTTTTGTCCATGAAATTGCCTAGGAAGCAACACTCCTACATGTAATCATACCGACTCTTGGATTTCAATTCAAGGATGTTATCAATATAGCCACCTCATGAATGACGCTTGAAAGAAACAACAGAGTTATAATGTTGGGAGAGCTAAGTTCACAGAACTTGTTCCGGATGTGTTCCAACTATTCACCCTTGAAAAGCTCCATTGTGCCATTGCTAGAATCATTGAGCAAGTAATTCGCCAAAAAGGTTTTGTTGGCATTGAAGGAAATCGAAAAGATTTTTGCATCACGCATGCGATCCACCTCCTCTATGATCAACCTTCTAGTCTCCTTGACAAACTCCTAACATTTTCCATCTACAACTAAATGGTTGTGAACACCAAGATGAATCGCCACTCTTAACACATATTAAAGTGTACACACAACATAATAGATTCACCCACTATAATTTGTGACACAAAAAAGAGGAGTATGACATAATTTGCATCCAAGCGAAAAAAAAATGAACGAAATCATTATCATTTGAATTAAGATTGGATGTGGGTGCACTCATCGCACTAAAATGTTTCATTGCGAGAAGTAAAGTGCACAAAGTTTTCACAATCATCATGCACACATCACAAGTGACCCAAGCAACGAACCTTCCTGAAACTAAACCCAATTTTTTTAAATTTTATACTAGTTGTGACTAGGGTACACCAAGCATGGCCATCATACTTTCTGTCCATGCCTTGCATTTGGGAAGGGTTGTGCGGTTGAAAGTATTGGCGACAATTCAAACAAGATGTACCCATCGACAGTAATTGGCAAGGATTGAATTTTTTTCAAAGGGATCTTGTTTTAATCCAAAGTCTACAATTCATTTGAGGTTTGTCTTGGTAGTACCATTGCACATAAGCAAGAGATAACAGATTGAATATTCCCCACATGGGTGGATTGCTTTGACATCAAAGAGGCACCAAACTAAAAAATGCCTTTCGATAATTCCATCGAAAAAGGAAGGGGTGTCAAGTCCTCACTCGAAGAGGAATTAGACAGTTCAGTGAAAATAGAATGTGCAAGAACATCGTAACATTGAGGGAGAATGTCATCAACTTCCAGTTCTTGCTTGACAATCTTGATCACTAAATTTGCAATTCCTATTGTAAGGATGGTTTCCTGAGAATTATGAACCAAACTATCACCAACAAAGTAATAATGGCCACAACCAACCACCCATTGTCTCCTTTGCGAGGAGGTCATAGGAATTTGGTATAGAAAATTTGAGACAAATTTATTAGAATCATATGAGATATCTTTAAATATATGTAAAGAACCTGGCTAAAAAGTAAACATAGCGCACAGACAATGTTCAAAGACAACCATGGTCCTTGAATTGTCTACCATGATGGTGAGGTCTGAGCATCTAGGAGCATGAAATGTTGCCATGTTACAAAGGGCACAAAAGTAGTAGTGAAGGAACTTAGAGTGATTTGAATCAACAATAATAGAATCAAACACCACAGAAAAATTGATGGGTTTGAAGGAAGAGGAAAAGGAACCAATGATATATAATCCAAGCAAGGAGTGGATGAATATGAAATTGGATAAAACACAACAACAATGAAAACCACAAACAAGAAAGTTAGGTAATGTAGTAATAAAAGTTAGACTAAAATTGTAAAATTCATGTGCTTGTAGCCAAAAATAATGTTTGTTGATGGAATATGGTGCAGAGAATATAATTTAGGATGGGGTTATCACTTTGAAAATTGTTTAAGTGAAAACCCAACCAATAATTGCTACAAACTATGATACATTATGTTAATTACATAAATGTGGTGCAAGCCTGGAAAAAAACAAAAAAGTGAGGGAAAATGTGGAGAGCCATATATATATTTCATTCTAAAAAATTAGCTTTTGGAAGGATAGATGAACAAGAAAAAGGAATGAACAAACACCAAAGATTTCTAATAAATCAGTGGTGACAGGACATTAAAAGAATAGGAATATCATATTGGAACTAGCAATTAGGTTAACATAGACATGGTTGATATTATACAATGTGAAGAAATCCAAAAAAAACACTGCAGAAATAAGGGGTGGAAGAAGGCATAATGTGATAGGGTAATAACCTCATGCAAATAGGTGGAGGACAACAACTACATCCAAGGTTAGAAGAAGCACATTGGAACATGGCAATAAGTGTCAAATCAATGATAAGACATGCAATCCATACTTTATATTAGTCAAATCGTGTGAAATACTTGTGACGAAATCTTAATAGGAAAAGCGAAAGCCAAAGGCAATAATTATTAGGCATAATTGGAACCTATTACAAAAAGGATCTAATTAATGTTTGTAATACTAGATTCCGTTAGGCGTTAGGAATTATGATAAGTATTTTCTAGTAAACAAACCACACTATCTTGAGGAAGTGACATTCCCAACAACTTTCATATTTCAACAAAAATAATAGAATAATGGACATAAAAATTCATCATTATTCATGTGAATGTTAAAATTATGAAAAATTTACATAAATATCATGAAAAGGGAAACAAACATTAGAATTTGTAATGTCATTTCCAAGTTGGTGGAAAGGAATTTTTTTAAAAAAAAGGTTGGAAATAAATATTATGGAATGGAACTTGTTATAAGGAAATAATTAAAATATGTGCTCTTGAAAATGTGTACATTTTTTCACAAATATTTATGGGCCTTGAAGAAATCCCATGAAATTTGGTATGCATGATTGTTGCAACTTTTATTTGTAGCGAAGAGGTTAAATTAAGTTAATAGCTAGAAGAAAAGTCTTTTGACTCAACCACAAGTTATTAATAAACTCTAAACATGATGGCAATGTTGTGTTTGAAATACTGAAAATTTGATAAAATCAATATTGGGAGGGAAATTACCAACCCTTGACCCAATGTGTCCATGTGTATTAATATCTTGATGTGAGTTTTGTGGAAATCGTGTATTCACCCTCCAAGCGTACAAGATTCAAAACAAAAATGTTTATTCATTAACATCATTTTTTTGTTACACATAAAACAAAATTAGGTACAACAATGCAATGTTAGTGGCATTCATTATCATGATGGACAATTATAGTTATAGTTAGTTTTCAGAATTATGATTCATAAAGATGGTGACATGCAAGGTTGGTGAAATCCATTGTGTTAAAGAGAGATATTGAAAAATGACTTATGCCACAATTTTTTAAAAATTCATTAACAAAACACCAAAAATTATAAGAATGTTGAATTAATAGGAAATTTCCCTTCAAAAGTAGAAATGACTTAGCATATAAAAATATCCAGAATATAAATAAATATGAAAATAATGGCTACAATAGAGATATGCAAATTCAATATATATATTTAAAATGTTATTTAAAAAGTAAATATCTAATTTTGAGTATTTAGTTTTGATTATGATTTATAATCATTAATAAAACTATAGTTACCTTTTTTTATTTTCCAATTAATATATTTTTTATTTGTATATCTATAAGGATGTGTGTTCGAAACTACAAAAGAAGATACTAGATGACATATCTTACATCAGACGTTGAAGTTTGTAGAAAGGGAACAACTATTGTCTTTAGTCAAACATTACGGTTTAGAATAGAGAAGCTACAATTTCATATGCATGAAGAGGTTGTTGATCAAGAAAACTTGAAAACTCCAAGATGAAGAAGACAAAAGCAAAGTTTCTAGTGGACAAATCTTAAGCTACAAAGATGCAATACCAAGATGTCGGCCAAGAAGAAGCTGCAATTGATGGAAGATATGTGGTGCAACATCTTTTGCATGATGGGTGATCAAGTTAAAGAGGCAAATTTTATAAAAAAAAAGTGCAATGAACATTACATAGTTTATGAAATGCAATTTGTTTGTTTTTAGAAGGAAAAACCCATTGATCATTTGTTTTGAAGGCCTAGGAGAAGCATAATTTGTTCTTTGATGCACATTGAAAGTTCCCATAACAAGTTAAGTGGATTTGAATTGTGTCCATTTGGCCCTACAACAAGTTTGAGTGAAAAGATGTTTCTTGAATGAAAAGAAGATAGAACTGTGCTTGAAATTGCGATTCAAAGCTTGGTTTTTTGAAAAAGTTGTGTTGGAAACCCTAATTTCTTGCTTTCTAAATTTTCACATATACATTCATTGTTTTCTTGTTCTTGTAGGAGGTGGGGGACACACAAACAACACAACAACTTGAGGTAAGCTTCCAAGTTCTTCCAATTTCATGTTTTCATTCTTTCTCTTTCAAGCTTTTTGTTTTATGTTTGTTTGCTTTGAGTTTTTGTAGAATTTCAAGTTTTGTAGCTTTTTAGGTTGCATAGGAACTCGGCTAAGGTAAGAAATTTTGCCTTGGCTTCTATTGAAGCTCGCAAGCTCCAAGCTCGGGAATTTCAAGAGAGGCCAAGGCACATAATTTTGCGATCAGCCTTTCTTGGAGCTTTTGAGCTTGGAGCTTGGAAGCTCCAAGAGGGGTTGAGGCAAAAAAATTTGCGCTCAACATGTCTTGGAGCTTTTGAGCTCCAAGTTCAAAATCTCCAAGAGGGGCCAAGGCAAAAAAATTTACGCTTAGCCTCCAACTTTTGGCACCCAACGTTCAGCCTTGCAAAAGGAGGGAAAAGAGACGAGTTCAAGACTCCGGATCAAAGATGCAGGACAAGGAAGGTGTTCCCATTCAATCCTAGTGAGAAGTAGAGCCTGGCTTGGCCATGCCATCTTTTCAAGAAATTCCAGTGATTTCCACTTGAACCATCCTAATCGAAGTAGACCATGTGATTATAGATGTCCAAAAGTTTCATTCTCCTCAACAAGAGAGTCAGAGAAGATGACATGAGTAGACTACCCTTGGTGCAGGAGCATCAAGTATTAGGAAGAGAATTCCATTGTTCACTCCTTTGCTCATTCCTAGTTCTATGCACTACCATTCAATTGTAAGATTGATGAATGTCTCTTGGGCTTCAATTCTTTCATCTCGGATTCAAACTCGAATATGGCCACCTAAACATTCAAGCATTACAAATTACATAAAGGAGGTATTTCCTTGCACCATTTGATGTTTTCATTTTGGATTAAGGTTTTTCAAGCAACTTCTATGAGGACCAAATTTTCTTTTCCAAGAGTAGATGGATTGCAAAGAGTTCTTGGGTTTCAACTTTTGGCACCAAAAGTTGAGGGCCAAAAGCACTTGGTTCTTTGTCTCCAACTCTTGGTGCCAAAAGTTAAGGATCGAAAGCCCAATGCTCTGGGTCTTCAACTTTCAACAACGAAAGTTAAATGCTAAGAGCTTAGTTCAACTTTCTATACAAATTTTTCTTTTGTCACTTTTATGTTAATTGGATTGATCTTGAATTGGTTTTTCATTCATTTGGTCTAATCCTTCTTGTAAATGCTTGTGTTTTTCAGGTGTCCTTGATAACAAGGTTGACCTTGTTCTAGTAGATGTACTATCCAACCTCCTAATTCCACATGTCTTTAAATCGCTCTCCCTCATTCCTCCTTGGAACATGTGAGTGGATAATTTTATTGAATGCATTATGGTTTTTGTTAATAGGTTTCTGTCTGATAGAGGGGACGTTATGATCATGCATGTAGATGACCCACAAATGTTGAAGGAGATTCGTTCCTTCCTAGAAAGTTACTAGTCGAAGGTTCACATGAAGTGGATTGTTGTGAACTCAAGCCCCCAGATGAGTAGCAAGGATCTATCTTTTCAAGTACCATGGATCTCATTTTGTCCATATGTCTTTACATTTTACATTTTCTAAAAGTTAGGATTGACATAAATTTTGCCATTTTCTTGTAGACTCTTATAAGCCATCTCACATTTTTCGTGAGGGATCTAGCTCTAGGGGTCATGTTTTCTTCAAGGTTTCAGTTTTCCCCCCTTCTATTGAGTTGGTCAAGAGGGGTATCAATCCTAAGGTTGAAGATGTCCTTTACAACTACACCGATGTGACCTCAATGACCAAATCCCAAACTAGATGAGCTTTTAGGGCAATGAAAAAGTTCCATGTGATCACACTACATGCTGTCATAAATGTTTGCTCGCCACCAAATTCTATAGTTGTGGACCTTAATTGTGGGATAGACACTTGTATTCATCTCGCTCTAATTGTTTTGGATTCCAAGTTAATTCTATAATTTGATTTGTTTCTAACTTCTATATTTAATTGTTTTTACAAGGAATAATATTTGTGTTTGTTGGGCATTAGGGAGGCCGATCCTTGCACTCAAGGCTAATTCAAAGATCTTTGAAGACTTCTAAAGCCACTTTTGGATGCAAAGTTAAGCAAGATTATTATCTAGCCTATCTTCACCTTGATGACAATTTTCCCATCCAAAAAATAGCTAGAATTAATATCAATTGTGAATAGGTCTGGTTGCATTCCTTTACTTGTGCAACTTTAAATTTTCAATGTTTTCAGCTCTTTTTAATGTTTTTGTTTTTGTTTACTTAGAGGCCATCGGATCGAAAAGACGGAATCTACCATTTTTTGTTCATCCTGATTTCCTTTAAAGTCCTTGTTAGGACTTTATCTTGCCTTATATGCCAAGGCTTCTACACTTGCATTTTGGTGGACCTATGCTCCGTCCCCCCATCTCTAAAGCCTAGTACCCATTATCATCATGGTGTTGAGATATTCATTGATGATGAAGCAAGAAAAGCTAGTGTTTATGACATTTTTGGACTCTTTTTGCCTTTCATTGTATTACGCTTGTACTAAATGGAGTAATGGCTTTTTCCATTCTTTTTTTCTTCTTAGAGTGACAACTTTTTGAGTCATTTCGCATGAGTTCTTCATAATCTCCTTTCTCTTGTGCATTTTATGCATCTAACCTCTCTTTAAAAGAACTATACTCTTGTAATTAATTTCTAGAGGGTTTCGATAGGTTTTGATTTTTTGATCAAATAATTGTTTTGCTAGTATGCATTTGCAAGTCGTTCAATTTGGAGACAAATCAATAATGTGTGAGGAAGAATATATTTTATGCAATTTGAAAAGTTTTGTTCATGACAATGAGAACCTGAAAAAGTCTCAAATATAGCTTTCTTTTGCAACAAGTTCAAAGGTACTTTGAAGCTATTATAATAATGGATGAGTATTCCACTACAATTAATGGATTACCAAAATAGATTAATGTTCAATGCATTTCATTTATTTATTTATATTCCACCACATTCCTTCAATACATTGTTTGTCTATCCTTGAGTTCTATAATATCATTTATGTAATGATTAGCACTTCATCTTCGAGGAGAGCATTATCAAATAAATTATGTGATCCTTGGCCAACTTCAAGGAATTTATCAACTCTATTTTCTATCCCATGTTGTATTAATTTCTTTTAAGCACTTTCTATTGGGATTAGATAAATGTTTTCATTAAACTGTTCCTCTAAGTTTTTTATGACATTTGATTTCCCAATTCATAACATCTTCCTATGTGAATATTGATCTTCCTTATTACTTTATAATCTGCCATTTTCATTTCAATCTAGGTTCTAAGGCAAAGTGAAGTACTCTTCTGATTCCTCCTCATGTGGCGTTTGAACCAACAAGTTCATTCTATCAACATGAAGAGTTTTGATTATCCAGATTCTTGAATTTTTTGATATGTTCCATGACTTCATTTTCAATTTTTGCACATATATTCAAACATGGATGTCAATCATTATAAAATGAATATTGAAATATAAATCTTCTATTCAAAAAAATCAAGAAACTATTTTTTAATGATGTTATTTATATACAGTGGCTACCTCTTCTTGCATTTTAAATTCCGAATGTAAAGTTTGCAATAAAATGATAATTTCACCTAGACATTCAACCTCGGTTTCACTAATAAAAACAAGTTTATATCTTTCTATCCAATACTTCACTACTTGATACACATATTGAAAGTGTTTTTTGGGTTTTCTTGTTTCATCCTTTTCATTTTAACTCTTCAAATCTATTGTTTTGAGGCTCCCATAATAGGACTACAACATCTTTGCCAACGGTCTCCATAGTTTTCTTGATTAAGATCGTGGAATGTTTCTTGACTTTTTAACGATGTTCTTCCAACTTTTCAATGGTTTGAGTTGTTGCAAAATGCATATTTGATTTCCTTCCATTATTAATTTTTTTCTAATGGAGTTTTATCTTAGTTTAAAGTGGTTGTCCCATTCAATTTGATTGTCTTTTATGACAATTGATTGCAGGGGGTAGCTTGAGGTCAAATGTTCCAAATTCAATGCAAGATTTTTTTAGGGTTTTTTCATAATTTAAAAATTTTCTTTGTGATGTTTGGATGCATGTCTATCATTATATAGTTTTTAAATATTTTTTGTCATTTTTCAAGCTAGCTCAACCTCCCAAGTTTTTTTTCAAAAAAATTGTTATTACTCATGCAATGCTTTATTGATCTTTGTACATGACACTCAATTATTTTAACTCTTTTTTTTATTATAGAGGACATGAAATGCAAAATTTGGGACATCATTTTTGTCAATATCTCAAAATGTGACATTTGTTTTGAAATGAATAGTATCATCTATTTTAATTAACCTATGCATTTTTTACAATTGTTTTTTCCCCAACTGTTCTATTCAAAGATATTAAACATATTATTTTGTTAATTCAAAAATGAATATCAGTTCAAAAAACATTTTTTTCATACAAAATATATATTTCTATGCATCATAGCCTTAAAGAACCCTATCTACAAAAACTTGTTAACTACTACACATAGTTCCCCAAATTTTTTCTCCTACTAGGCTTTGCAAATGTTGCCAATTTTAGAATTGTTGCCAAACTCTATTTCAGACATATTAAGTTGAGTCGGGTGCCATTGGTGGGTTGTTCATTTTGTTGGAGTTCGTTGCAAATTGTGGTGTAGCCTTCAAGGTGGTGTCTTTTGAATTCATTGTCTCCTCTTCTGAGTAGGTCGCTACATCTTCTAGGCATGGTGGGGAGTTTTCCTCTTCCACATCATTTCTAGTAATAGAAATGGCCAATACCAGAAGATCCAACTCTTTACTATAAGCGAATATTGGTGTTTTGTATGCATCGTCTTTAACATCATAAATGTTCTTTGGCCACTTTCGTAGCAAGATTGATTTGTTTATTCTCCTCTCAGCTTGAAATCTGAGCAAGTAATCACATTGCATGTGAAACCACATTCTATAATTTTGATTCGTTAGATGTGTTGGGCATGGATTGTTTCTAGGAGGTCATCGCAAGTTGTTCAGAAATTTTGAACAAAACATTTTTATCATTGTCTTGTATATCTTATAATCTTGAAAGTGGTTAAAAGATGCCGAATACCCAACCTTTGCCTGGAACTCTTCATCTATACTCTTTAACTCTTTTATATTTATTGATGGGTATATTCCAAATCTTTTGGTGTTTGACAAAAATGCTTGGGATATGGATATCGTGACATTGTACAAATGCATAATTCAACTCAAAATTTATTTTCTTTGATTGCTACTTGGAAGCTCACTGAAAGATACTAAACTCTATTCATGCAATGTTACAAAGTAATAAACATCTCCCAAAGTCTAGATTTTTTTAGGGTCGCTTTTAAATTACTACATTCAATGGCCTTTTCAAAATAATCTAAATCTTTTTTTGGACCGTTTGGATGGGACCGACTAAACTAAAACACTATAATTGGCAAAACAACTATGTTTCCTACTTGTGTCATGCGTGATGTGTGTAACGTGTAATTGTGATCACTTCATTGGCCCTTGGGCTTGATGTGGCTTCATGCCATTTTTTGTTTGCGTTCTTATTTACATGCCATGTGTCTAGTTCATGGCCTCTAGTAATTATTATTCCTTTACTTCATTGCACTTATACATAGACCTTCATATCAAATGTGAAACACTCAAAATAATTTCCAAGCTTCAATTGGTATTTGGATGTACAAGAATTTTTAAATATGTAATGAGAGTAATTAAACAATCATGCAAACAATTTAAACAAGTATATATCTTAATTGATGTGTATTATAAATCTTAGAATTGGAGATTACACATATTGGAGGTATTTAATTTAATGCATTTTTCACCCTTTGAAATCCACGTGGCTAAGTTGATGGCATGGTCAATTTCCATTTGAACATCCTCCATACCTATACATTGTTTTCATGGCTAATTGCTCAAAAACTTTGTAATAAACATTTTCATCACTATCCCATATATATTATAATCCCGCAAGTAATTAAAATATCCCCATCATTCAATGATTGCTTGCATATTTACATCTATAGTTTTGAAATCTCTTCTTTCTACCATCGAGAACATATCCACATTTGGTGATGCTCGTGAGTGTTTTTAGTGGTTATTTCTCATATTTTTTATGACTCTTTGTCTCAACATTAACATTTGATTTTTTCAATAATCAATTTCAATGTTCAACTTTAGTTAATATTCATTTTAATACTTGTATTGTTCCACAATTTATTACAAACAATGTTATTTTTCTTTCTCCTTCAATTGTTGATCCATTATTTCTTTTGACTATCATACATGTTTTGTGGTTTCAGGGTTAGCCTCGTCATCCGATAATTCACTAGTTGTTTTAAAACTTTGTTCCTTAAATCATGTGGCAACCATGCTCACCTACTTGGAGTTGCATAAAGTCATTTTTAGGGTTTCAAAAATTCTATTGATAATAGGTTCCCAAGGGTTATTAAACTTGACAAATTATAGAATAAACTAGTGAAAAAATGCTTTGGAATCGGCTTTTTCAAATTTGCACATTTAAAAAAAAATCCATGGCATGTGTAAACATCACTTGGTGGTAGTCTTCCATATCCTCATTGAGAATGTTATAGTTTGTTTTAGTAATGCAAGACTTTTTTTTGTTTATCTTTGCATTCGCCCATTGCCAGGCCACCCACTCACTTGTTTTGTCAATTGCTCTTTTCCATTCTATTCCCCATGTTTTGATTTCTAGCAAATGTTGGAGGGGGAGTAACTGAGTGTCATCTCTTGGACATTCCCAAGGTTTTGTTGTCATTTTACATATTTTATCCAGTATGCTTGAGATTAGTGTATATTCAATCATTGCTTCAATGTGTTTGGTGTGAAAATTGGTGGCAATTTTCCTTTTGCCATTGTAAAATAAAGGCTCATTGTATTGATTGGGCAAATTAATAGTATAGGAAAAAAATGTAATTTGATTATGCAAGTAGCAAGAATCATGTTAGACGCAAGAGGTTGAAAGAGTGAATGAAAATAAAAAATAATTTGAACTAGTGTAGGCAATGTGAAGTGTCGTGGGCTATTTCATATTGTTTTTATTCTTAATGGGCACATGCTTTTTGGTGGTGAACAATTAGTGTTCAAATTGGCAAATACCTCTTGGTGGGTCTATGGGATTTAATTTAACATTCTTTATGGTTTAGACTTTGCAAAGCTTGAATATATTTCATATTAAGGAAATATCAAGTATGGCTTTAAAGTGTGACTTGAACATTTCATTTGTCGAATTGTTTTGAAAGAAACCAACATAAATTATTTCGACCTTGTTTCTTTTGTTCAATTTTCCACAAAAATAACGTGTTTTGCCAACATTCAGAATCAAATTCATCAAATTTTTCATCCATAAAAATCATTCATCTATGGACATGTGGCAAAATGTTCTTCATGTCAGCAAAGATTATGTCATATGTGTCAAAGAATATTTTCCTAATATTTTATCGACATGAACATAATATTTAAAAAGATTTGGTCATGCTCATGCGTTTGTGTTCACATGTTCATGCTCACAAGCTCGTGGACTAGTATCCTTGGTGTTTAACCTAGGTTTAGAAATGGTGAATTCGCAAATTTACAAGGATGTTATACTATTATTAATTTTCATTACAACCATTATTAAAATTGAAAATATCAAAATAAATTCAATTATTTAGCTTTAAATTGTAATTACAATGGATTTCATATTAGTTTATTTGTAATTTCAATACAAACCAAAAGCTACCATCATGTTAAAGAATTCAATGTCACCATTTATTGGAGTTGTGAACATTATGAAAATTAAACAAGATAAAATCCATGAAAGAATGTATGGATATAGAGTGGTTTAATGGATTAAACACACCAACACATCTTTTCATATGAAACCAAATATTGAAATTTAGGACTTTTACAATTTACAATCATGATGTGTGTCAAGAACTTCAATTATAATTATAGATTCATGTTTCAAATTACAAATAATGTATTATTTAATAGGCCATCAAACGTTAAGGTGTAGTTGTTAGATGAAAAGATGAAACACAAATGAACTTAGTATAAATCATGCACTTTTAAATAATAACACACAAAAAAAAATCTCAAAGTTTCCAAAGATTTTGGTGTGATAGATAGTGAGAGTAGGTTAAGAGGCATGTAATTTATGGTTAACATGCAATTGATTAACTAAAAAATTAAATCATTGAGGAATATACAAAATTGCAAGCTTTCACATTTGTTCTTTCATGATTTTAAACATATAACTCTCACATAATATTTACATAATTACAAGAAATCATATAAATTTATACAATTCATGATATAAGAAAACAATTAAAAAATAAGGAAAAGTAAAGAGGAGATTGAATATCATGTTCATAAAATCAAAACAACTCCATCCTGATTGTTTCCACATGATAAATGAAAATGCATTTTTTTCTATTCTCACCTTTCACAATGACATTTATTCCTTTATTAATGATCTCTTGAACAATGTTAGTATATTCACTTGAAGCCTACCTAAACAACACATGTTAATATGTCAATGACATTTAACATGTTGAAATAACCTTGATATAATTGAATTTCAACCAAAGAATAATACTGATAGGATGCAGTCCAGATCTGGATCCGGTTTCAACAAAATTCTGAACTTCCAGTCTGCATACCTCAAAAACCGACCCAGAACCAGATGGAAAATGTGCCTCATACCCTGAACTTGCCAACACTGGTCCAAATTCAGTCTCACCTTATTGAGAGCGCATACTTCATCCAAAGCACTCTGTAATGGCCATTAAACTGCTGGCAGTGGAGGTGCTCTAACAAACAATTCTTATGCAGTATAATTTTCTTTCCACAAACTGGGTCAATCCCAGCTGCAAATTATGATGGGGGGTTTTCAGTCCTGTACAGTGTACCCTTGAAAGCAAACCAGGCTGCTGCATTCTACTCTGCAGTTCTGGCATCAAATAATCAAGAAATCTTTCTTCTAAGCCTCAGTGATTTTAGCATGCAAAAACCCACTACCTAGAATTCTGATGGAACTGAAATAAAAGAAATACAAAAAAAGAAAACTCTGATTTGACAGATTCCCGCAGAATGCACCAAGCTTGAACTTCCTCAAAATTCCTCTTTGTCTCTTGAATTGAGAGATCCTTCCATTCAAATTTCCCTTTGGGCAGCAGGCAACTTTTTCTGCTGCAACAAGATGCATCACACAATCTGGTTGGGTCATAGGTGTTTTCAGCTGCTGCACTGCCACCCACTCATGGGAAACTGGAGATCCAAAAAAGCCATGAGGCAGACTCGTTCTTTCTTGACTGAGCAAGCCCCAAGGTGAACTTTGTGTTGAGTGCCCCCTTTATCTTGAGCAGTGAGGACCAGTGAATGAGATCCCCACCAGCATTTGCCCATTTTGCAGGGCTGGGATTGCAGGGGTCAAGAAAGTGGAAGACAAGCATCAACCAAAAACATCCATGGAGATCAAGGCACTGGGGGAGGGCCTTGTTTACAGTTTTGATAATGCCATAGCATCACAACTTTCCCAAGAGTGTGTTAGCTGGAGACAGTGTCTTTCTTGGGCTATATAATTGTGGGTAAGTTTCCGATTGTCTCTAGCTCATATTGTTTGGTTGGAGTGACAATCTCAAACATACTCTCATCTATCCGGTGGTTTTCATGTCGGACTGTGACAACTCCTGTCTTGTTTCTTGGATCCACAAAATGTTTGCAGACTTCACTCCTTTTGTTAATGGTGCCATGGTAGTGATAGTATCGAAGCTGATTGCCTTTCACATACAGATTCTTCCCTTTCAGCATGTTCATTGACATATGAACCCCTGTTGCCTCCACATGCCTCGCTTGCACTGCATACTTTCGGTCGTACCTAACCCCCCTCTTCAAAACTTTTCTGTACACAAGCTTCTCAAATATCCATTTCCTGGACCAGAAAACCAAACTCACGACCCATCAGTACATACATATATATAGCATGTCATGATTCAGATAACATCAAAGTCTCAAATAAGCAGGATGTTCAGGATGAAGAAACCCATAACATTGTGAGCTGCAAATCAAGCTTTCATCAGCCATTTTATGACCATTCAAAAAAGAAAAAAGAAAAAAACTATGTTGGAAAGATGGAGTTACAACAGACCTTGAATAATCATTTGTAGAGTTGTCTCGGATACAGATTTCATTGGAGATGGGTACTTGCTCAACCGTGATCTGAGTGACGTTCTTGTCTTTTTCAAGCACAGCAGACAAAGTGGTGGCAGGATTGACATACATGTACTCATCAACATCAAAGAAGAAGGTCCAATTTGCCAGAAACCGAGACCGAAACAAGCAGTCATTCACAACCAGAAACTGGTTATGATAGTAACCATCATAAATCTCTTGCTGCTGAACGTTCTGAATTGTCACACGACCTTGCTTAATCCATGGCTCCAGAACCCTCCTCACATTGTCGTGAAAGCCTCCTGAGTCGTGAAAGAAGAAATGGGATCGATTCCCAAAGAAATTTGCATGATATGCCATCCACTCCCGCATCCTTTGAGGGCTAACATCGCCATAGATTGATGACCCACAGTAGACATAGTCATAAGGAAAGGGAGGGTTGAAGAGAGTTGCATTGTACTCATCTTTCACTTCCGTAAAAACAACTATCCTCTCAGGTTCTCTGTACTTGTCACCATAACTTGCATACAGGACAAGATCACCTCCAGATTTGTCAGTCCCAACATCCTCCTTGAACTTGCACGTGAGGACAACAACTGTATACAGCCTTCCATAGTTCCAGTCTGGAAGAATCTTGTGAACCTCACCCTTGACAACAACGGGTGCTGCTGCTTCTGAGCTTCCTCCTCCTCCTCTTGAAATCCACTCACAAGTGTATGGAGGATGATGAAAGATGTCAATGGGTTTTGATGCCAATCCCACAATTGAGAAACTTCTGGGACCGCCTCTATAGGTTCCCATCTCAATGAAAAGATGAGCTGCCATGCCATGTGGCTTGAAGACACGCACTTCTCCATGGCTCAAATCTATGGTAGAGCTGTTGATCCTCTCATGCAAGAAAGACACAGACAAAGGGTTAGGGTTGGTGTTGTTAGAAGCTGTTGTTGCTGCTCCTGCTACTGCTGTTGGTTGTAATGAGCTGCTGCCACTACTGCCTGTGCACCAAATCTTGCTTGTCTCCAACACTTGGATTAGAGGATATGTCTGGGCAATGAGAAAACAGAAGCCCAGTGCTAGTAGCAGCAGCACGTACACCTTGTTCACCCGGATATCAGAGCATGCTGTGCTGTGGAACTTGATGGCTGCTTGGCAACCTAACTCCTTTGCCCACACTTTCTCCGTCTCCCTTGTCATGTTGTTGTCCTTCACCATCCGGCTTTCTCAGACTGGCTCTTCTTCAAGCTGGTCTTCTTCAACTCTAAATCCGTGGCTATGCTCTACTCATCTGTCATCTTCTCAGCTGCATGCAAGAACTGGATTAGGTCTGAAACGAAATCATTCAAACTCCTGAACCAAATTCTCGAAATTCTCTCTCTGGGTATCTCTCAAATCTCTCTCTGTGTGCAAATTCTACAACATGGGTCTATGAGGTTTACTGCAATTGTCTTTGTGGACAAATTTTTTTCTCAACAATCGGGATCTTTCGCAGGTTTTGCTTTCTCTATCCTCCCACCCAATTCCCAGTCCGCCCTCTCGCCACTCCTCTACACCACCTGCAAACGAACCGTTCACCAGACGAGACTTCTTTCCTCGACTGAACAATTACAAATTCTTTTGCCCCATTTCCAATATTTTTAATAAAAAATCTCTCCCTCTCTCTCTCTCTCTCTCTCTCTCTCTCGCTCTCTCTCCGTCTCTTTCTCACCACCACGACCACCCCCTCTCTACACAACAGCCCCTCTCTCTGCAACACCCATAACACCCAACTCTTACGAGGTGCACAAAGTCCTCCAGTCTTTCAAACAGGAAACGTTAGTGTCTTTCTCTCTCTAGTGCCTGTGTGGTGTGTGTGTGTGTCTCTCTCTCTCGCTTTTGCGGATCTCCCTCTCTCGTCGCGTTGCGGAGAAAGTCCGTCGTCGCGGCTTGTCATCCGTCGCGACGCGAATGCACGCGGATTTCCAGCTCCGCGACGAGCGGGCGATGGTGGAACACAGACGGACGGACGGACAGTCAGTCGGACTAGACTGCAGAGTCCAGCAGTAAGCGCGTTGGTAGGGAGGGAACGTCGGCGGACGGGACGGAACGACTGAACCCCCGACTCTTTCTTTTACTTACATACATTTTTCTTTTCATCTAAGCTTACAATATTCTTAAGCACTTTCCCAGCTTATTGTAACCCTAGGCCAAAATGCTAGGGCAAAACATTGATATTATTGTCTTGAGATTAGAAATTTTTGGCCTCACTTGGAACATCAATCAAGCTAGAAGAAATGTATTACACAATCTTAAAATTATATTTATATTCTAAATATTTATGTGTTTGTCCTATTCTTGTTGGGTGTACTCAACACGGAAGGACATTTTTTTTTAATATAATGATGATAAAGACATTGGTCTTGTTTTGCAAAATATGTATGATGCAATTCTCTTATGAACTATGAAATGTTTTTTTAAAAGTCTTAAGATAGTTGTTTAATATCATAATACATGTTCGAAAAAGTAGATTATGTCATTTGTGTTGTTCTCATGATCAATTGTCTTAAAGGAGTGGTCATTTTTCTAGCCTTAAGCACTTTTACTTAATGTGCACTATGCCAAAATGCTCATATTGCATGTCAAAATGTTTATACGGCAACCCAAAATGCTTAAACCACAAGTTTAAAAATGTTTAGATCACAAGCCAAAAATGGTTGGGCCATAAGTCATCATGCTTACGAATATTATATTTCTTTTGACCACGAGCCAAAATGCTTAGATCATGTACCAATTGTTCATACCACAAGCCAAAATATGTAAATCACAAATCAAAATTTTTTAAACCACAAGTCAAAATGCTTAAATCATAAGTAAAAAATGCTTAGACCACAAATCAAAATGTTTTAAACCACATGCCAAAATGTGTGAATCACAAGTCAATTTTTTGACATCGTGGCTTTGGGTTTAGACCAAGTTTTATATTTCCAAGGATATCTTGGTTACTTCTCTTTTAACATTAGTCCCCTTTAAATTATGGTAGCTCTTGTAACCCTAAGTTGTCATGTTCACCATGTTTACACATAAAATCACTAATTTTGACAAAAAATTTAACGTCAATAAAAGGATTTGCATTTCTTAATGAAACTTCAAGATGTTTCAAATGCAAACAAGTAGTAGATGTTACACAATTTGTTACTATAAATTGGTAAAGTGAATTTGCAATTCAAGCATTAACACCATGGTAAAAATCCCAATATTTAATTAAAATATTTTAAAATATTTTAAATATCCCATGTTTAGATTAATTAGGGTATGTAAGTTCAAATCAAACATTTTTTGGCATTAATATGGCTACTAAAAGGCCTCATTAAAAAGGTGAAAGTATCAAGTACCATTGCGGATGCTGGTTTGTCTTGGCCCAAGCAAATCATTCAAATTTCTTCTTTAATTAGTTTAGATAGGCCAACAACCAACCATTTATGGTCTTCGAGGGCTTGTACTCACTACATGTGTTTCCTTTTGTGTGGAAAAAAATCATAACAAACAATTTTGGATTTTTTATTATACATTTTTACACTATAAAACTAATTATTCCAACATTAACAAATGAACAACTCTTACCCTATTACCAAAATGGATGAAGGTCATGAAAATTGTTCCATTTTTTTTGTATTAATGTTCACATCTTTTCTTATGGTCCAAATCTAACTAAAGAATGGGGTTTCTACATCTATTGTAATATTGTAAGTAATATGGGGGGGGGGGAGAAGGGGGATGATGGGTTCTCATGGAGGTTAGTGTTGTCATCTTTTCAATGGTGTTGTCATACATTCCTTTGCTTTTCCTCATATTTGTAATCTTGTTGGACTTTATTGTTCCTCAATATAGGTGTTGGTGTTCTTGGTCCCCACCATGTTTGTGATTTTCTTGCTCCTTGTTGTGTTTTTAATCTTTTTGGTCTTTTGCATATTTGTGATTTTTTTACACATTTTGCATGTTCGTGATCCTCTTTAGTCCTTGTCTTGTTTCTGATTTTCTTGGTCTTCATTATGTTCATGATATTCTTGGTCCTCACTATGTTCATAATCAAATGTTGAAATTTGGTACTCCTCTTGAATGTTTATCAAGTTTGATTCCTAACCTTTTGTTCATGTTTGTGATCTTCATTTTTTTTGTTGTGTTTGTGATATGTGTTGCAAATGTTGTGGCATTCTTCATCACTAGTCAAATTCAAGCTCTTCATAATCCTATTCATTATGATTTCATGACTTTCAAGTTTTGATTTGTGTGTTTGTGATCCTTTTGGTCCTTGTTGTGAACATCCTGATCTTTCTAGTCCTCATTGTGTTTATGAACTTTTTGGTTGTCATCACACATGTGTATTCATATGGTCATAATCTTGTTCATAATCTTCCTTGTCCTCATTATGTTTTTCATTCTCTTAAATTTTCATTGTGTTTGTGATTTTCTTGTTTATCCACTTCATGGTCCTAATCATCATCCTATTGTATCCCCTCTTCGCTTTCATTTTATTAATCTTTAGATGGTTATTAAGGCCTTATATAAACATCATCATAAACTTAACATCTCATGATTTAGTAATGGAAATCATGCAAATATCATTCATTCATAATTCGTACATTTTGCGCACTAATATTATGCATTGAAAACACATTTGATACACGGATTTATAGGAAGATGTGAAATTTGTGTGACATTCATTCATTTATAGATTCATACTTCATTCATCACACATTCATTTGTGTGTGAAACGTGTTTTCAACACATGATATTCATCATGAAATGTATGAACCTATAAATAAATGAACTTTGCACAATTTTTATTATTAATTTGTTGCATGTTAAATTTGTGATGGTGTCATGGTATTAACATTTTAAATTCTTACCCTTTGTTTGGCTAATTTTTGAACTTATAATGTGATGCCTCAAGCTCATTCTTTTATATTAGAATGAGTAAGTTCATGAACTTGCATGAAAATTATAATGAAATCAATTTAGGATGCCTTTCATACCATAATTGTTAACCATGATAATATGAATTTAATTCTTGTCAAATTTTCAATGGTCTTTTGAAATGTTCACGCAATCACAAGCTATGAATCTATCACCCATCTAACCTTTTCCTTGGATGTTTATGTTCCTTATTTTTTAAAATTATTTCCTTATCTATGGATACTTAAATAGTAGATGATCATCATATGTTAGAACATGTGATTATGAATAATCCATTAATGGTTCCATGTTCAAAGTTTTCCTTGTAAGCAAATGTGGTAGTGAAGTTATTTGGTGAATGGCATAAATTTTAAGATAAAATTCACCCTATTTTAAAATTCCTATAAGGCTATGAAGTATGTTTGTCCATGTTAATAACCATCAAAGAAGTCCTACTTATATCAAAACATGGTTCCTTTGGCATGTCCATGTAATATTGGTGTTCAGGTGAAGGGGGGCAATTAGAACAACCTTCAATGACTACAAAGTCAAACTAGAAGGAACAATGATTTAACATGCCATAAAGCCATTTATATTCTAAATTTGCAATTGGTTTAAGATTGTTAATTTTAGTAATAAAACATGTATACAATTTAATACAACAAATGTGCACCCACTATGTATATAATGGACTTTTGACTTATGAAAACCTTGCATTTATATACACATGCACTTTTCAATATGATTTTTTGTTTAGAATATCTTATTTAAAAAAATTAGATGAAAAAGAAAAACATACATAAAATTTTTTACTACAAAAACCTTAATTAAATATAGTTGTGGACTTTTGATGATCATATCTATACCTTATTTTTGAAAGTCACTATATGGGTCATTTCTATTGTATGGATAATTTTTTTTTTCCAACATTTATGTCAAATATATATCCAATTGGGCTTTTGTTGATATTAATTTTAATTAGTTCATCAACCACTACATAATCACCACTTAAGCCAATTTGATGTTAAAAATAAACTTTTGTGAAATGTTTTATTTGCAAAAAATTGAGCCACTATAACTTGTATTTACCTTTCTTGCAATATGTGACAATAAATGTTTCCCTCATTGTTGCCTATCATTAATTTCTTCATCAAAGATGTAATTTTCTTCATTTTACTTTTCATTATTTGTTATTTTGGACACTTCATTTGATTGGATCTTATCATTGATGCACTTGAGCGTTTAGAGGCCAAATTCTTATAACACTAAGTCCAAATTTGATATTTCATTTAATATTTTTTGATTGGTCCAAAACTTTGTCTACCCACATAACTAGTGTGATCTTGTTCAATTTTTTGTAATTAATTCTGAAAATTGCAACATCTTTTTTCTTTTGAAATAAATCTAAAAGTTATAGTGCATGCAATGTATGCAAATCTAGTGTAATCATGTCTAATCCAAAATGGTGTGCCTACTTTATGGCTTTTCAAGTAACATGTGAACCATGTCCATCTATAATTAAAAGGTGATGATTGCTTATATGCCTCTTGGTATAAAAATATGAATTATTTGATCAAGAATGATGTCATTCAAACTTTTTTTTGCATGGCCATACATGTCCTTAGTACAAACTAAGGATGCAAACTAAGAACATGTATGATCAAGGCATTTGATGATGGCCATGCTTACCCTACTTTTTCTTTATTTTTTTTTTCTTCATTTTGTTGGCTAGAAGAAAGAACTAAAATATTTTTTTCAACAACTTCCAACTTCTTTTTCTTTTTCTTTTTCTTTTTCATCTTTTTGGTAAAAGAAATAAACTAAAATACATTTTTAACAACTACTAAACTTTTTCTTGCTTTTTCCCCCCTTTCTCAGTAAAAGAGAGAACTTGAAAAATTTCCTTAGTATATTGGAAAGGAACCTCTTATCCATGAATATCCTTCTCATAAAAGGAAAAAGGATCTTACAATTATGCCTAGAGTGGGAAAGTAATTATGCCTACTCCTAGATGTAAGATCCCTTTCACTTTCAAGGAGTAGATGTAAGAACCCCACACCTCATTATCTACACATATTCAAGTTCATGATAAAGTTCATGCTTTATCATGGGTAAAGCCCATAGATGGGGGAACATTTCCCAAACGTAGGGCCGGCCTTTGGTACCCCCTTGTTTTAAGAATTCCCACACCATAGTGCTTTCTTGTACAATATAACATTTTTTTAATCATATGTCTCAAAGAGCACCCTTAACCCCCTTTGAAAAGGGAAAGGAAAATCACAAAATGAGATTTATGGGCTTTAGCTTTTGCTTAAAAAGTTGAGTCACTTGGTAGGTTAGGGTATGGAGGATGTATTTATGTATGTCTTTTCTTTGAGGAGGCATCATTAATGTGTGTAAGGTGCCCTCCAAATACACTAGGAAATTTCTCCAAATGCTTGTATGGTACAAAGGATGTAATATTGATAAGGGGGGGGCCCTCAAGGGGCTTAGTATGGAAACAATACCAGTCACTTCATCATGTAAAACATGCATGTGTAGAATCATGTGGGGTGTTGTAGAGACTCACATAGATATTTGCAATATCTTGTATAATGGGGTGTGTTTAATGTCCTTTGGCTTAAGAGGGTCCAACAACAAAATGATGACCAGGTCTTGACCAATGTTGGGCGGTTTTGGTTTTTACATTATGTTATGAGAACCTATTTGATTATCTTTTATATATATATATATATATATTGGGTTGGTGAGAACCAACTAGGTTTTCAAGATTTTTATTTTTTTCCAAATTCACCTGGTTTTCAAATAGGGCAATTCTTGCATATAATAATCGATTCTCTTGTTTGGTTCTCACAACCTGGTTTTTTTTGGGAAATTAATATTTAAATTAATAATTATTTAATTCCTTTATTAATTAATATATTTTTAAACTTAAAAATTACTTAAATATACATGAAAATTTGGGGAAAAAATTATTCTAAATTTACAACTCCACAACTTTGTCCCTTTCAAAAGCTTCTTCAAATTCTTCTTTCTTTTAAATTAAGATCATTTTCAATAAAATTTGCCAAACTAGAAGGAGATTTACAACCTATCCTAAAATCATTGGGCCAATTTTTGTTCACAAAAAACATTTACAAACAATTACAAAATGCAATTTATTTTTGAAGATTTTACAAAAATAAAATATGTATATTTCTAAACTTCTCATAAAAAGTTTAAAAATTAAGGGTTATAAGATGGAAAATGTATGGGTTTTTTGGGTTTTTTTTATAAATAATTTATGTTTAAGTTTAGAAAATCTTGCATAAATAAATAAATCACATCAATTAGAAAATTGTTACATTATGAAAAGAAACAACAAAAAATGGAAAAAAAGGGAATAGCAACAACAAAAAAAAAAGAATGAAAACAACATAGCAAAAACAACAAAAAAACGAAACTGTAACTAAAAATAATAATAAAATAATTTAAAAATGGAAAATATGCAATGGGATTTACTTTTGGTGCTCAAATTGACGTTGAATTTCTAAGCTCCAACCTACACATGACAAGGGTAGGGGAAATACCATACTAACCAAACAAAACAATAACGTGAAAGGAGTAGTAACATAAGAAGAAGAAGAACAACAACATGGGAATAACAACAATAGTTAGCTAGTAGGTACTTGAAATGTGCGCTAATTGGAAAAGATCAGTGTGAAAGGAGCGGTAACATGAAAGGAATGGTAGGGCGAAAAAAATAGCGCGAGAATAGTAATATTGCAAAAGAAGTGACAATAGGAGAAGAGTTGCAGCACAAAAACAATAGTGCGGGAAGAATAGTTCAAGAGGAGCAATGCATGAAGAATAACGTGAAAGGAACAATGCAAGAGGAATGGTGTGAGAGTTGTAGCATGAGAGGAATTATGTGAGAGGTGTAGCATGAGAGGAGTAATATGAGGAATAACAGTGTAGGAATAATGGTAGCGCAAGAGGAGTGACAATGCACAAGGAACGACAACATGTAAAGAACAACAGCATGAAAAGAACGCCAACGTGAGAAGAACATCGCTAAAAAAACAACGTGAGGAGTAGCATGAGAGGAACAATGCGAGAGGAGCGGCACACGGAGTAGCAACATGAAGAGCAATGTGAGAGGAGTGTGAAAAAATAAATTAGATTCTAAAAATTATTATTTAACAAATTCAACACAAAACAAGAACATTGCCAAGCAATCAAACACAAAATGAGCATCACTAGAGCACTAGAAGACTAAAATAAAGTTTTTGTGACCAAGAATGAAGCATGGGTTTCATTTTTATACATGTTCTTTATCCTTAACCTTAAACCTTAAACTATTGAGAACCAAATGCAAGTTCTTTGAAAGAACTTGTCTGATTCTCCAAAATAAAAAATATAAAGAGAACTAGTTCTCGTTTTCTTTTGCTATATATTTACATGACATCCATAAAATTTAAGTATTTATTTAATTTTTCCCCCCAGGAAGTGAAGTTTAATATGAATATATTATTCTACATGGGTAATTCTAAATTTTCTACATGATGTTAGTTTTAGTGTGGCATGTAAGATGAATGTAAAGGTAAAAAAAGAAAACTTCAACATTGAGTTATGTAGAACGAGCAAGATTAAAAGAAACTTTTTCCCCTTTTTTTTTCTTAACACCACTAATGGTTATGCCTCCCTTCAAAGGTTGGCTCTATAGGTTCTATACATCTTTGCAACACTATTCTCTTGGAAAATCACACATCCCACAATGATTTTCAATCCAGGGTGTTGAGCTTCAAATGTCTTATGAGGTTAATGGTCACAAACAAAATACAAATATGTTTTCAGGTGCAAGAATTTAGATGTGAAATGTTAGTTTGTTCTATTTCCTTTCGAGGAATTCAATTTTTCTATGCCACATTGAGAGCTAAACACAAATTACGAGTGATGATAAAGTCAAGCACAATTACAATCATGTTTTCCAAAAAAAGTCAATTAAAAAAAATCTTCAGATTCTATATTAAATTCCATAGCTAGCCAAGAACATGAAAGGATGCTTAAGTTTTTTAATTTTAATGTTTTTTTAATTGCCAGATTTGACTAAATTGTCTTATGAATGATCGCCACTTCAACTACATCACAAAAGAAAAAAGAAACATTGAAATCAGTGTTTCTTTTACTAGCAAATTTTCGCCAAATTTAGACCTGAAAAATATGATTTGACAGGAACAAAGGATTTTTCATGAAAATAAAAAGACCCAAATTTGCGAGATTGATTTTGAAGAGAATTTTTTTCAAATTGCAAGAGTTTTGTGATAAGTTTCAGTAGGTAGCCAAGAATATAGAAGGATTTCTGTTTTTTCAAATAACTTTCATATCTAGTAGATAGACGAATTTGGCTAAATTATTTTCTGAATGATCGCCACTTTGGCTACATCACAAAATCATTAGAAGAAACACAGGTCTTCCCTATGTGAGAAATAACTTCTGAGCTGTTGGTTGAGATTCTCTTGAGTCAGCAACTAAGTGCACAAATATACATGTGTGGTTTGATCGCATAAATCAAAATGGTTAGTTGAAATACAAGTTAGGTTAGACCAAATGCCATGTACTTGATGAAGCCTCATTAAACTTATTATATTTGTGTGTAGGTATATAACATGACCCCATGTGCACCCATGTTCAAAACCCACTTTAGACGAGGGTCCAGGGTCCAATTTCCTAGGAACCAATTTGGATTGATTTGAAGCAAATTGAATCCTTGAGTTGGACTGTACCTTGGTCCCTGGCCTGATTCTTGGCCAGAGTGAATTAACAGCCACCAATGCACCAGTTGGCCGTTCTGTCCACTGGATGGGTTGCGTTTTTTCATTCGGCGCCGGATGGGGCTCATCACAGTCGATTTCTTTTTGCTGCTGACC